>Ga0255423_10064_pt1 | contig 13078 bp, 12 predicted proteins | sample ANMaggSeSYBR02H3_FD_182659 | JGI IMG/M metagenome (GOLD analysis project Ga0255423, IMG submission 182659) | Sediment cell enrichment communities from methane seep in Santa Monica Basin, California, United Staets - ANME aggregate JGI... | ecosystem: Environmental > Aquatic > Marine > Cold seeps >...
AATGCGAATCCCCTTTTGGTGGTGATCGGTGTCATTAGTGTATCTCGGCACTTACAATCCGCCGAAGCAGCAACTCTTCCTGATGTTCACGATTCTCCGCAGCTTTAAATTTTTATTATGTTTCAGATCATTGTGGTCGTCGGAGTAATGTTACCCCCTCTTGTTCAGACTGGTTTTTTGGTTGATCGGTCTAATAATGCTTCTAAAGTATTATTACTTAAATATTTTGATATATCGAATTATCAGGTTATATTATGCAGAACTTCACGACATAATTACAAATATGACGACGGTTGGCTGTTGGTTCAAGCAGGCAGATCACCCAAGCACCTTCATCATCCGCTCCCGATACTCCTGAAAAGCCCCCATCCCCGCATCAGTCAGCCGGAGCATTGTATGCGGCTTTCGATTCACAAACTCCTTCACGATCTCGATATACCCCGCAGCCTCAAGCTTGCTCGTATGTGAGGAGAGATTGCCGGGAGTAAGCCCGGTCTGGCGCATCAGGAAGAGGAAATCAGTACTCTCGACAACGTAGAGGTATGCCATGATCATAAGCCTGGCAGGTTCGTGGATCAAACGGTCGATCTCAGCGATGGGGTGGAGCTCTTTGCTGCTACCGGAATCACTTACTGGCATCAAGCGCCCCCTGTAGTGGCAAGCGGATACCTGCGCAGGAACATGGCGAAGATAAAAAGCCCGCTAATGAAAAGAAATCCCCCCATAAGTACCAGATAGAGTATCAACCCGGTACTCCCGGAAGCAAATTCTGCCAGGGAAAAGAATAGACCCAGAATCACAGAAAGTATCGCATATCCGGTATAACGGACATTCCCTGATCTGGATTGTGCATGAGCAAAGGGTCCGACCAGGATCATACCGAAAAACAATGGCGCCCAGTCTACCCACTGGGAATAATCCTTTACATTGCCAAAAAGAGAGATCAGAGTGAACATGATCACGATAACTGTGACCTCAAAGAGAAATACACCTGTCAGGGCATCCTTTGAATCATCCTTATGGAATTTGACAAACCCGATTCTGGGATTGGTGTACCGCCTACGGATAAACTCCACAATCCTTCCGGCAAATACTATTAGCAATATGTAGAACGCAAAGACGGGGGAATAGAAGAACCCTCCGAATGTCATGAGGATCAGTCCCATCATGACTTCCATCAAGCCATCCTGCTGGGAATCACGATATGCCTTTTTTTCTATTTCCTTTAGATTGATATTTTGTGTCATTGCAATTACCTCCATATATTATCTTAAAGGTGTTTGCATCATATAATACTTTGCGTCACAAAGTTGTTTGAAATAATAGAATATGGATTGTAATAATGACAGGCAGTTGCTAATGCTACCTCTAAATTTTAATTACTCCACTTATTGCATCTCTGGCTGTACATGGCAACTCATGTTTGCTAACCAAAAGTAAGGGTATTCGGACAAACTTGAAAAAAGCAATACAAATTAAGTTTCATCCGCCCATTTTTTTCATCATTTTCTGGATATTGAACTTGCCGCCCCGCAGTCCCTTGAATGCCTGCTGCATCATCTTGTGCTGCTTAATAAGAAGCCTGACATCCTCCTGGGAAGTCCCGGAACCAATGGCAACCCTCTTGATACGGCTGCTGCCTATTATCTTTGGCTCTTCCAGCTCTTTTTCTGTCATACTATCCATAATGATCTTAAATTTTTCAAGGGTACTCTGGGTCGTCTGGAACTGTTCATCAGAAAGGTCAGTTCCCTTTGGAAGCATGGGCATGTTGGGAAGCATCTGCATGATCTGCTTTATCGGCCCCATCTTATTCATTGCCCCAAGTTGTTTATACATATCCTTGAGCGTGAATTTGCCCCGCATCATACTATCTATATCGAACTCATCCTCATCGATCACTTCCTGGGCCCGCTCGATAAGGGTTTTGATATCCCCCATTCCAAGCAGCCTTGATATGAACCTGTCAGCCTCAAATTTCTCAAAATCCTCTGGTCTCTCCCCTGTACCGATGAACGCGATCGAAGATGCGGTCTCTGACACGGCAGACAGTGCCCCGCCGCCTTTGGCCGTACCGTCCAGTTTAGTAATAACCACACCAGTGATGCCGATGGACTGGTTGAACACCTTGGCCTGTTCGCTGGCCTGCTGGCCAATAGCAGCATCGATGACAAGCAGTTTCTGGTCAGGTTTGGCCATGGCAAAGATATCTTCCATTTCCTTGATCAGGTCAGTTTCAAGAGCATGACGACCGGCAGTATCGATTATCAGCACATCGTACTTTTCAACGGATTCCAGTCCGTGCCGTACGATCTCCACAGCATCCTTATTGTCTTTCTCGCCATAGAATGTAACATTCAGACGGCTGCAAAGAGTACTCAACTGTTCATAAGCCCCGGGCCTGAATGTATCAGCACAGATCACAGCAGGTTTAAGGCCCTTTCGCTGGAAGAACCTGGCAAGCTTTGCCGTGGTAGTGGTCTTACCGCTTCCCTGCAGACCTACCATCATGATCTTTTGTCCGGCAAGTTTAACATCGGTCCCCTTACCCATGATGTTAATGAGTTCATGATATACGATATTGATCACATGTTCCTTACCGCTCAACCCGGCGGGAACATCCTCTTTTAAAGAACGTTCCTTGATCCGTGTAGATAGTTCCATCACCAGTTTGACATTTACATCAGCCTGTAGCAGGGCACGCTGTATCTCTTTAACGGCAGCGTTGACCACCTTTTCATCGATCCTGCCTGCTCCGGCTAATTTTTTAAGGGTATCCTGCAATGAGCTTCCAAGTTTATCCAATACCATGATTATCTCTCAATAGTGAATGCCTCCAATTAGTGTTCCCAAGATAGATAAATATCTACTATCAGATGAAGAATGTAAAGGTGAACCAGGCAATCAATGTAAGGATCACGGAATGTTTCAACCCGGCTATAACCTCGCCTTCCCCCATCTGTCCGGCCACAAGTCCGGATGAAAAACCCTGTATCAATGCCGCATGGAAGAACAGGCGCCTGAACATCTCAGGATCGAAAACACCAATAAACTCTTCTGCTCCACCGCCAGTTGTATTGGCTGTTATACTGGCTTCTGCCATTACCGGAATAAAGGAATACGAAAGAATCCCAATTACAAACAGGAATACCCCAAATGACATGTAACTGATTATCACGTAGATGATCATGTTACTTGCACGATCCTTTTCCATCATTTTAAGGACATAGGCATCCTTGGCAGCTACTTCCAGCACATCTGGTACGTTACCGCCGGCCCGGCTGGCCTGGTTGATCAATGCGACTGAACGATATATAAGCGGCGTAGCAACCCTGTCTGCAAATCTGTCAAGGGCATCTTCGAATGATACACCCCATGAAAGCATAGCATTGATCTTGGCAATCTCAGTAGTGAGATCTCCATATTCACCTTTAGACACCATGCCAACCGATTTTGTCAGTGTCATACCTGAGCGATTCATCTCGGCAACGTCCCTTAGGAAATTTGGGAAATACTGTTCAATCCTTTTGACTCTACGTCTTTTTAAATAATGAAGAAATCCGGGAGGGACTATGGCCATGAGAACCGTGAAAAGCAATACGTCATCAAATGCAGGTGTAAAGCCTGTCTTCAGACCTCCAAGTATCAGGAAGATCAGGGCAATAGGTATACTGATCAATAATGCGTAAACTGGTTCTTTTTTAATTTGCTGTTGGGGTGATTTTATGAAATGGCGGAGATCGATCCATTTTCTTGCCGCTTCCATCTGGAGATGTACTTTATCTTTTTCAAGTAGGAGGTCACCTTCTGTAAATATTTTTTTATTTTCATCAATTGGAACAGTGTCCCCAAAAGGTGTTTCCTCTTTTTCGTCAATTGTAATAGTATCCTCAGGAGGTGTTTCCTCTTTTTTGTCAATTGCAATAGTATCCTCAGGAGGTGCTTCCTCTTTTTCGTCAATTGTAATAGTATCCTCAAGAGGTGTTTCCTCTTTTTCGTCAATTGTAATAGTATCCTCTGGAGGTGTTTCCTCTTTTTCGTCAATTGTAATAGTATCCTCAAGAGGTGTTACCTCTTTTTCGTCAATTGCAATAGTATCCTCCGGGAGTTGTCCCTCCTTTTCGTCAATGGGTTCTTTGTTCTCCAAAATATCACACCTCCGGGGTCATACTACTGACAAGCAGCACAAACACAATGCTTCCCACAGGGATTACCAGGTATATCAACAGGTACATGATCATCAGGTTCATACCGCCCATGATAGTCATGACAGACATCATGACGAGCAGGAACAAGGGTCCTGCCACAAATGCGGTCACATAGGTCTCGGCTATTAATCCAAGCGTTTCAAGGAACTCCTTTTGTTCCCGCTTGCTTTCTATAACAAACTGGTCTGCCTTAAGCTTTAAAAATGATTCCAGGTCACCACCGGAAGATACGATGGTTACTGCGCCCTGTAAGAATTCCTGCAGCCGATATGATGGTGTAGTAGATGCCACATTCTTCATGGCCTGGACAAGATCATTGCCCAGTACTTTGATATCCCTTACCACATATGAAGCCTCTACTGCAGCTTCCCCATATATCTTGTTATTGGCAAGACTTGAAAAAATATCCACAGGAATGACGCCTGCGCCTGACATTGCAGACATGTAATGTACAGCATAAGGAAGTACCGTATCAATACTACGTTTCCTGTTGCTGTTAACCATCTTTGGATAGTTAAGGAATGCAATAAATGTACCTATAGTGAAAATACCCGTGATAACGACAACGGAAATAATATTTAATGCCAGGTTCTTATATTCCCTGAAGCTTTCAAAAATATCAGTGAATAACGAACGGGTCACAAAAATATCAGGAGTACTGAAAGCAGATACAACTAAAATTGCAAATAATAATCCTACCACCATCATTAACAGTGAACATAAAACTGCAAGGGAAAGATACATATCAAAACTGACATTGAATCTTGTCTTTAGCAATTCCTGCCTGAGATCAAAATACTGGGCACGTCTCTTACTAAAATAGCTACCGAATAAACGGTATGAATATGAGGTAAGATACCTAACTACCATATAATTCCTTCCTCACGATTTCCATCAGGGTCTCAGGTTCACGATAATAAGTTACGACTATCTTTGCAACATCCTCATAATGCTTCACGTTCTTCATCCGCGCCCATTCCAGGATTTCCTGCCTTTTCTTTAGTTCTTCCTTGATGCGGGCATCATCCCACCCACGGCTATGCATCACCGATTCCAGTACATAAGACCTACCTGAATAAGTAAATTCGTCCTTTGAGGCCAACCATGTAAACACCTCATTTGTTAATAATTCACCTGTCCTGGGATCGACACCCACAATCTCAGTTATGGATTTGGCCCTTCGCACTCTTTGTTCACCAATCCTGACCTGGACCTGTATGATTATCAGGTCAAGGGCCTGCAGCATTATCCTGGGAACATTAATGGGCGGATTTTCAAGCCGGTGAACAACAGACTGTACTGAATCCGCATGTAAGGTTGAAAATGTGGTATGACCGGTACTCATAGCCTGGAACAGGACATAGGCCTCGGCACCTCTTACCTCGCCTACAAGCATGTATTCAGGCCTCTGCCTCAAGGCTGCCCTTAACAGGTCATACATATCGATTGACCCGGTTTCACCCCCGGTAAAAGTCTGTCTGGTCACACCTGCTATCCAGTTGGGATGGGGAAGGTTCAACTCCCTGGTATCTTCAATGGATACGATCTTAGTCTCAGGTGGGATAAACAACGATATTGCATTCATGGAAGAGGTCTTCCCGGATGCGGTACCTCCTGCAAAAATGATGTTCTTGTTATTTTCAGCAGCCAGCCAAAGGTATGCTATTGTTGAAGTTGAGTAGGTATGGTAGTCGATGAGGTCTGGCGGGGTCAGCGGGCTTTCCTTGAATTTTCTTATAGTAAAGGAACTTCCCCTGGTTGTTACTTCTCTTCCAAGGGTCAGTTGTATCCTTGAACCGTCTGGCATTGTAGCATCGAGTAGTGGATCTGCTATGGAGATGTGCCTTCCGCAAATCTGCGCGATGCGCACAACAAAGGCATCAAGGTTGTTCTCATCATCAAAAGTAGTGTTTGTTTCTATTGATTCGTACTTCCTGTGGTACACGTACAATGGTGTATAAGGCCCATCACAGGAAACATCCTCAAGGTATGGATCATGCATCATGGGATCGATATTTCCATATCCCATGAATTCCCTGTAGATATGATATAAAATCTTTGTAAAGGACACCGTGTCGATTTTTATCTGGTAATCCCATAAAATATCATATACTTTATCCTTCAGGTATTTTTTTGCACCGTTCTCTTCAAGCTCATTTAAGCTAACATCAAGTGTTTCTGTGAGCCTTGTTTTTATTTCTGCGAACAGTTCTTCTTCTCCCGGCTCCATTTCAGGTTCAAGTACCTCATAAAGATAAGTATGAGTACCTGGATTATATGAAATTCTGACATATGAATAAGGTTCATTTACAGGATAAAGTTCAACTTCCTCCAGAGAATAATCATCATCTAATGTGAGTTCGACCAGAGCACCGTGTTTTTCAGGATCATAATCTTCAAGGACGATCCTTTCTGGCTGGAAATGATTGATAATACGCTGGATCAAATTTGGTTTTTTAGCAATTTCTTCTTCTACCTCAGGTTTGGCAACCACTTCTTCCTCTACATGGGTGATTTCCATCAGGGTCTTTTCCCAGACTGATTCAACAGATTCGGGCAGCATTACCCTCCTGTGTTCAAGGACACGGCTGTCGCCAAGACGGGTTCTCAGCGTCTCAATGTCCAGTTTATCGCCACCAGGTATGATCAGGTCTGTCAACAATTTCTCTGATTCACCAATTTTTTCTGTTAAATCCCTTATTTTGGGCCCCTTATCAACTTCTTCGTCATCAGTTTTTTCTTCGCCTGACGTTTCATATGGTACTTCTTCAGAATCAGGCGACTTACCAACAGGTGTTTCTGTTGTTTCATCCTTTTCATTTATCTTGGATGTTCCATTAACAGAATTTGTTTGTTCGTTCTCATCCGATTCTAAGGATTCTGGCTCTTGGCTGTCATTTTTCTTACCAATATCTGCGGTATCATTGATTACTGATCGATAATCACTCATAATCTGTGTGTCCTTAAAGGGCTTCAATTTTTCATCAACACTGGTTTCATTTTCACCCTTTTCTTTGTCATTCATATTCCACTCATCCCGCCGAAATAATTTTTGATATTTCCAATCCTTTTTACATATATTACATATAATAAGTTAAAATTTTTCATATTATATTTAGAGTTATTAAGTACTTATAAGTAACGACAATTGTAATAATATATTCTTATGTCTGGTAATCTACATTTAGCATGTAGGGAACTTATTCTTCAGATTATACAGGGAAATATCGATTCTGAACTGGATTTGAACAGACACAAAAAGACTGTGAGTGCAAAATATAAGTTCAATGGGTTGCCGAGCAATGCCGAAATCCTTGCCAGGGCCCTTCCTGGAGAATATGGTAAGGTCATTGAAATACTGCAGCTCAAACCTGTGAGGACCATATCGGGTGTGGCTGTAATAGCGGTGATGACTTCACCTGCACCTTGTCCCCACGGCGTCTGCCTGCCATGTCCTGGTGGCCCTGATTCAGAATATATATCGCCCCAGAGCTATATGGGACAGGAACCTGCTGCAAAAAGGGGCATACGGTATGACTTTGACCCCTACTTACAGGTTGCAGGGCGCCTGGAACAGCTTACACAGATAGGTCATCCTGTGGATAAAGCTGAACTTATTGTAATGGGTGGGAGTTTCACTTCCAGGAGCCTGTGTTACCAGGAATGGTTTGTCAGGCGTTGTATTGAGGCCATGAACGATTTCAGGGTACGGCCCGATACTGGTGAGTTCAAATATATTGATGACGTGCAGGCCGAAAATGAAAGTGCTGTAGTACGGAATGTGGGCATTACCTTTGAGACGCGCCCGGACTGGGCAACCAGGGATGAAGTGGATCAGATGCTGCACCTGGGAGGAACCAAAGTTGAGATCGGCGTGCAGAGTATCTATGATTTCATCCTGGGCAGGATCAACCGGGGGCACGGGGTCTATGAAACTGAACTGGCAAACAGGGTGCTGAGGGATTCGGGATTTAAGGTTGGTTTTCATATGATGCCGGGCCTCCCTGGTTCATCTTCGGATATGGACCTTCGGATGTTTGGGAGATTGTTTGAGGATGAGCGGTTCATGCCAGATTACCTGAAGATATATCCCACGCTGGTCACGCCAGGGACCGGATTGCATGAACTGTGGGATGCGGGTGGCTACCGTGCCCAGGAGGTTGAGGAGGCGGTTGAGCTGGTTGCGAATATAAAAGCCCTGCTGCCTCCCTGGGTCCGGCTGCAGCGGGTGCAGCGTGATATACCTGCATACCAGATCCAGGCAGGCGTGACAAAAAGCAACCTGAGACAACTGGCAGGGGAAAGACTTGCACAACAAGGAGGGAAATGCCATTGTATCCGGTGCCGTGAGGCGGGTCACAAGGGTCTTAAGGGCATCAAGCCCGGACATGTGGAGATGATATCCCGCTCATATCGTTCATGCGGCGGAGATGAGCATTTTATTTCATTTGAGGATATTGAACATGATGTACTGGTAGGGTTTATCAGGTTGAGGTATCCTGGTGCCCCGCACAGGCCTGAGCTTGATGGTGCGGCCCTGGTGCGGGAACTCCATGTCTACGGGCCGCTGGTGGGTGTGGGGCTAAAACCGCAGGCAAGGGAATTTCAGCACAGGGGATACGGGGAAGAATTACTGGCTGAAGCTACAGAAAGGGCACAGCAGGCAGGTTTTAGCAAGCTTGCTGTTATCAGCGGGATAGGTGTAAGGCCGTATTACCGGAAACTGGGTTTTGTGCGGGACGGACCTTATATGTCCAGGTTCATATAGGTGGGATTGCTGGATGACGATTAGAGTTACCTGGGCATGTTTTTTTCAATATAATTTGATGACAATGATTAAGTACTAATTCAGCTTTCAATATTTGGTAAAAAATATAGACAATTATATATAATCAGGCAAATGGATTGAAGTAAAGCCAATAATTCATCGAAAAGATATTGTATGTTGCAATATATATTGGGAAGATGTGGGATACAAAAGAAATATTAAGTTTAAATAATTGCCTAATTAGATTGGAAAATTATTATGGTGACTATCAAAGAAAACAGTCCATTCACACCCGGAAATCCAGTACCCATCGAACTTTTTGTTGGAAGAGTTGAACAATTCAAAGAAATTGTAAGACATGTTAAACAAACAGAATATGGTAAACAAGAGAATGTTTTTTTATCAGGTGAAAGAGGTATTGGTAAGAGCTCATTAGCTTCATATTTACGTTACTATGTTGAAAAAGAAGATTTCCTTGCTGTCCATGTTTTTTTAGGTGGAGTCACTACTTTAGAAGAATTTGTACGCCGTATATTTGAGCAAATCCTTAAAGAAGCAAATAAACAAACAATGTTTGATAAAATTTCTGGTTATTTTGGGAAATATATTAAACAAGTCGATCTTTTTGGAATTTCTGTTAGTTTTAACCCACCCGAGGCTGATTTAAAAGATTTAGTAATAAATTTCCCAGAATCTATTAAAAATATATTAGACCTAATAAAAGATGATAAGAAAGGATTATTTATTATTTTAGATGATATTAATGGGATTTCAAATTCACCTGAATTTGCGAATTGGTACAAAAGTTTTGTAGACAATGTTGCGACACATTATACACAATTCCCACTTTTTTTAATGCCAATAGGTCTCCCTGAAATAAGAGATAATTTGAGTAGACAACAACCTTCTCTTATGAGAATATTCAGAGTAATCGAAATTGATAAACTTTCTGATAAAGAAGTTTCTGAGTTTATTGGAAAAGCATTTGACAAAGTGAATATAGAAGTTGAGCCTGAATCTATGGATCATATGGTTTTATTTTCGAGTGGATTACCTGTTTTAATGCATGAAATTGGTGATGCGGTCTATTGGAAAAACGAAGACGAAATAATAAGTCAAGATGATGTAATGCCTGGTATTATATATGCAGCAGAGAGAATCGGACAAAAATATCTTGACCCTAAAGTTTACAGAACAATTCGAAGTGAAAGGTATAAATCGATTTTAAGAAAGTTGGGTGAAATGCCAGGCAGTCATTTCAGGAAAAAAGATTTTGAAAGTGAATTAAATAATGAAGAAAAAAGAACATTTGATAATTTCTTAACGAAAATGAAACAATTGGGTGTGATTCAATCCGACATAGAAGGGGGACGGGGAGCATATAAATTTGTAAATGAGTTATTTCCTATTTATATAACTATGGAAAGTCGAGCTCAAAGGCGAAAATTAAAGGAGTAAGATTACGACATAAACTAAAGTAAAATAATGGGTTAGTCTGCTTGTGAATATATTATTGAAATTCAATCAACATATCGTATACCCATTTATTTTGTAATAATCCCTATGCACCCTTTCTGATGCATGGGACAGAGCGAAGCTAAATCCGAGGTTGTTGACTGGATAGTGCCATCATGACAAAAAATATGATTTTAATTATTGCAGTATTATGGATACTTATGATAAATTTTGCATCAGCAGATTCTATTCCTGAAAATTCCCATCCCCTTAGTAGATGTGTTAAGTTTGTAAACATAAATGATTTTTCTGATGTAGTCTTAATTGGTTTTTATACTGGACCTATGGTTAATACATACGAAGCTTACCAAATCGAGAACGATAAGTGTTTAAAGAAAGGATACAAGTTTAATACACTTTATATTTATTGGACTACAAAAGAAACATTTAATTTTCTTAACCTTGAAGAACTTAAAATAAATTCTGAGAAATTTGCAGGTAGTGGAATGGATGGCGAAGGCAATCCACTTTATTATGATGTATATTCCCCAGCAGATCTAACACTTTTATTAGAAGATGTTGAACCTTATGGCGGATATATTGACGAAATGAATCCTCTAATTAAAGAAACTATCGAGTATTCTGTTGCAGGATATTTGGATGGTAAGTTAGTTGTATATAAGTCTAAACAAACTTCTGAATATAATAATGGTCAATCAAATAAAGTGGAAACCTTTGAAAAGCCAAAAATCAATAATGTAGAACCTATAAATCCTACTTTAACTCCTGAGCAAACACAAAATCCAGAACCACAACCAGTGAAAATAGATTTTTGGAATTCAATTTCTTGTTTTTTTAAGAGATTATTTGGCGGAAGCTGTTAAGAATGTTATATGAATATAAATTTTTAATCTCACTAGCTTTTACATTATTTATCGAGATAATAACTATATATCTACTTATAAAATGTTTTTGTGGATATGATGGTGCCAAAATATCCAATAGTCTCTTATTTTTTACTGGCTTTCTTTCTTCTTTTGCTACATTACCTTATCTTTGGTTTATTGTTCCTTTATTCATAAAAACGAGAATTCAATATATATTATTTGGAGAATCTTTTGTTATTATTTTTGAATCTCTTATTATTTTTTTCTTGTTAAGAGTAAACCTAAAGAAATCGTTGTCTATTTCTTTCATTTGTAATATTTTATCTTTTGTGATGGGATTAATATTATTAAATCATTAGGGTGCCAAAATCTTCATAAATATTTCAATGGTGGGCAATATTTAATCACAGCAATAGCTTTCTTAACAGCCATTTTTTTTAATAAAAAAATGTAAATATAGATGTCAAACGTGATTTTTTAACTATATTGCTTGCACATGCCCTTTTAAGCGCCTATATGTGCCTGAATTTAGATACATAGAACGACCAACTACTGAAATCTGAATCATCTAGCATCCACTTTGATGGCCCGGACAGAGCGAAGCGAAGTCCGTGACAAACGTGCCTTGAAGCATAATAAAAAAAGACAAATAGCTACCTCAATAAGGTGGTTTCGGGTTAAGGTATCCCGGTGCCCCGCACAGGCCCGAGCTTGAGGGTGCGGCCCTGGTGCGGGAACTCCATGTTTACGGGCCGCTGGTGGGTGTGGGGCTAAAACCGCAGGCAAGGGAATTTCAGCACAGGGGATACGGGGAAGAACTGCTGGCTGAAGCTACTGAAAGGGCCGTACAGGCAGGTTTTAGTAAGCTTGCCGTTATTAGCGGGATAGGTGTAAGGCCGTATTACCGGAAACTGGGTTTTGAACGGGACGGACCCTATATGTCCAGATTCATATAGGGGAATTGCTGGATAGCGATTGGAGTTACTTGGGTATGTATGTGAATATTTTCAGACAAAAAATAGCCGGACAAGATGAAAAACCGGGAGGAATAGGTTTATTACAGGCCTGTGGTACTTAAATCTGGGGTATAGTAACTGCAGAATATCAAATCTCGTGAATCCTAAGGTTATATTGAATCAAAATATCATTAGCAATAAAAAAAAATGGTATGAACCTTTCGAATATATACTCACTTAAAAATATTATAACAATCTACAGTTTCTTTGAATGACATAGGCAATATAATAATCAACTTTTTTCATCATTTAGTTCAATTTCACCAAAGTCTTTTTCATATTCATCAAGCCTTTCTTTTAAGAAGGTAATTGTTTCTTTAAAATTTGTGGGCGTTAAGAATATCCTTGTAGAATTAACCCCATTTTCCCCTTCTTCTGGAAATTGCATAAAAGTTATAAAAAAATCATCAAAACTATATCCAGCTCCAATTCCATTTGAATAAAAAGTATTGATTAAATTTATTTTAATTTCATCTTGTGTTATATCTTTTTTTTCTTTTTTCATCAATAAACGCCTCTCTCATATTTTGGCTTTGTCATTTTAATAGTTCCCCTATAAATACCTCTAATCGAATCTAGCATTTCTTGCGAATAGCTCTTACTTTCCATGAACAAATTTCCAGATGAAACCTTTTTACTCAAATATATTGATTCAATTTCATATTCTTCAAATTTTTTAAGTCCTTTTTCTTCTAGTTTTTCAGCTAACTTTTCTGAGACTATATGATTAACTAGCGATAGTAC
>Ga0255423_10135_pt1 | contig 13030 bp, 9 predicted proteins | sample ANMaggSeSYBR02H3_FD_182659 | JGI IMG/M metagenome (GOLD analysis project Ga0255423, IMG submission 182659) | Sediment cell enrichment communities from methane seep in Santa Monica Basin, California, United Staets - ANME aggregate JGI... | ecosystem: Environmental > Aquatic > Marine > Cold seeps >...
ATTCGATTCATATATGAGCCGCATACACCCGAAATTTGATCCATCGTTAACATGCATTGACCATAATATTGTACGCTTTAATTTTTCATTCTCAAATCGTATAGTGGTGATTAAATTGCGATTTTCTATTTCCTTCGAATCATAATAATCATAAGGATTTTTACCTGCTATGGATGCTATTGAACTGAATTTCCTCAATATTGATTCATCATCTGTAATCACATACCGAACGCTTCTCGCGTCTAATATTGCCCTGGCTTCAGATTCATTCGATTCAACAAAAAACCTCGCAACGTCGTCTAACCCTGTTTGAAAATTATTTGTAACCACCGGACGATGTGCAATATAGATTATCCAGTTGCCGTAGTCCCACCAACTTAATACACCATACTCAGGCATTTCAGATGCACTTGCATAATAAGAGGTTTGAGGTGTATTTTCTTTTAGCCAATTTAAAGATTCTTCCCAGTCAGAATGAGGTATTATTGGATTAGTTGCTGCAGAAATGCCTACATATAGGTTTGGCAAAATAATAATGATAAGTATTGCAATAATTCTCAATCCTTCCCAAGTATCAATCTTTGCGATTTGCTTACGTTTTTCACTTTTATATATTTTCGATGAAACTTTGTGATGTCTGTCGAATTTTAATTTCTCAAGATTCATCATTATGAAATAACCGGTTAATATTGCAATATTAATTGAAAGAAGATACATAAAACGCCTCTGTGAGAGAGTGAGTGAAAAAATGACAATTGTCCAAACCAAAAAAAACACAGTCTCAGGTGGGTAATGTTCTTTAGCCACATTTTTTATACAAATTACAAATGCCCATATAGCTATAAAAAAACTAAACGTAAAATAATACCAGACAGGGGAAAGTGTAAAAATATTACCTGAATTAAAAAATAGAGGTTGAGCCTCAGAGATGGTTCTAAGTATTTCTCCACCGCCAGCTAAATATGTGAATCCAGAAATTATTGAGTAATGTAATGACGGAAAAACAATCTTAATCAGGAATATTCCAATTATTACAAGTATGAATATTAATAAAGGATAGTACCACCACATAATTTTTTTAGTTTTTACGAAACTTGAAATAAAGCTTAATGTAAAAACAACAATAATAACAAATGTAACGAATGAAATCTGAAACCACGACAGAAACATCGGACTCATTTCCAACCCAGGTCGAACTTCTTTTACTACAAAAGGTGTTATCAAAATGAGAGTTACGAGCAATGTGACCGAGGATATTATTGTAGTAGGTCCGGATATTTTGTTTTCTTTTATGTCTGATGTAAATTGTATGAACACATAAATAGCTATCAAACCAATAAAAATTGGGGAACCAATCCACGTTAGCAAAGAAATTGCAAATAAAATACCTGCACATACGGCATACATTAAAGGTCTGGTGAAATAATTTTCAAAATGTAGTTTCTTGATATCTACTGACAATATATGATTACTACTTGAGAGTTTTAATGCTGCTACAAAGAATGCATACGCTGCTGTTGATAAAAGTATCTCAGCAACATGATGATCAGAGTAACCAAAAAGTGATTGTTTTATGTGGCCTGGTAAAATAGCTAATACACCGACACTTATTAAAGCAACATCTTTGTTGAAAATTTTTGAAACTAAAAAATACAAGGGTATGAACGTCAACACTCCAAATAACACTGGAAAAAATGCAGCTGTTAATTCAACAGTTAATGTGTCAGGTGAGCCAAAACCCACAATAAGGGCGAAAAAGGATATAACCTGATCATACAAAGGAGGCCATCCAACCTCAAATCCGTATGGGAAATTGATATATGTGTCGAATTTAACATTCTCTGGAAAGTGTGTGGTTGTAAATTGTATTCTTCTCAAATGGTAATAAGAATCAAAACCAATCGGATGAACTGTATTGTCAACAAAAACTTTTGGAAATGATAATAGCCTGATACAAATCGCAGCTAAGGATATTAGCACAAAATATAATTTTGTGTTTCCTTTTAGAGATAAATTATCATTATACATTTAATTCATATTCGCAAAGTTTGAATAAATAACTTACCATTAATAATTCAAAAAATATATATGATTTATAGGTATCAATGTGTATTGCATGTCCACCATATCAATTGTAATGCCTTCAATGAATGAAGAAAATACTATTGGAATTTGTATAGAAAAATCATTGGCTGTTTTTGATAATTATAAACTTGAGGGAGAGATCATAGTAGTTGATAATTCGACTGATAGGACGGCTGAAATTGCAAGGTCTATGGGTGCAATTGTAATTGATTCAGTTAAAGGATATGGGAATGCACATATTGCAGGATTGTCACGCTCAGAAGGAGATTACATTGCCATCGTGGATACAGACAATACATATGATATACTTGAATTACCAAAGTTTTTTGACCTTTTAATATCGGGCGACGCTGATTTTGTAATCGGCAGCAGGTTAAAGGGGAACATAAAAAAAGGGGCTATGCCTTTACTACATCAATATATTGGTAATCCACTGTTAACATATGTTTTGAATTTTTTATTCAAAACCAGGATATCAGATGCCCATTGTGGAATGAGGGCATTTACAAGGGATGCCCTGGATAAAATGAACATAAAAACCCGTGGGATGGAAATGGCATCTGAGATGGTTATTGAAGCGGCTGATAAAGGTTTGAGGATTAAAGAAGTTCCAATTACTTATTATGTGAGGGATGCCCCATCAAAGTTGAGATCTTTTCAGGATGGTTGGCGGCACCTACGGTTTATGATACTGTATCGACCTATGCCGTTTCTTTTTGTGCCGGGCGCGTTTGTATTTCTTCTCGGAATGTTTTTGACGGCAACTATCATGCTCAAAGGAGATGTGGTTGATAAACGGCTTCATTCGTTTATTTTAGGCAGCATGCTTCTTGTCATAGGGAGCCAAATACTGACTACTGGGATTTATATGAGGGCATACAGTTTTGTTCATGGTATGTATGAACGTGAGGATGGGTGGGTCAAAAAATTTCTTGACTACCATTCACTTGAAAAGGAACTGGTTGCAGGGGGGTTAGTGGTCGCAGCAGGTCTGTTTCTTGGAGCCAGTGTGGTGTCTACGTGGATAAAATCAGGATATGGCTCAATATCTGAGATAGAATTTGCTATAATGGCAATGGTCTTTGGAGCAATCGGGTTGCAGATGATTTTCATGTCGATATTCTTAAGTGTACTTATGCTGGATATTGACACTGAGCGGTGAATCAAGTTGAAGATCGCATTTGTATATGATGCCGTGTATCCGTGGATAAAAGGTGGAGTAGAGAAGCGGATATATGAAATTGGAACACGTCTTGCCGCAGGCGGTGATGAGGTCCACCTTTTTGGAATTAAATGGTGGGATGGCGAGGACGTTATTGAGTATGATGGTATGGTGTTGCACGGTGTATGCGCAGCGCAGGAGCTATATGCTAACGGCAGGCGGTCGATCTCTGGGGCGCTGGTGTTCTCGCTGAAGCTGGTGTGGCATATGTTACGGGAAAAGTTTGATGTTATTGATGTGAGCGTATTTCCATACTTTTCATGCTTCAGTGTGAAGTTTGTATCTGTCTTCAGGAGAACGCCCATGGTCTTTACCTGGCATGAGGTATGGGGTGATCACTGGTACGAGTATATGGGGCGATTGGGGTTTTTTGGTAAACTTGTAGAGCGCATGGTTTTGGTTTTGTCGTTTAATATTGTTGCGGTGTCGGAGATGACGAAGAAGGACCTGCAATCGCTCGGCCTGAATGGTAATAAGATCAGTCTTGTTCCAAATGGTGTGGACCAGGAAACGATATCTGCAGTGGCGCCATCAGACGAGGCCTGCGACGTGCTGTTCGTGGGACGGCTGATCAGGGAGAAGAATGTGGATGTACTGCTGGAGGCTATGAAACTGGTTCGGGATGATGTGCCTGATGTTAAGTGCTGTATCATTGGTACTGGTCCTGAGAAGGAGCAGCTTCTGGAACTTGCTGCATCCTGTGAACTACTGGATGATGGCAATCTCAGGTTTTTCGACTTCATGGAGTATGATGAGATGATTGCGCACATGAAATCTTCTAAAGTGCTGGTGCTGCCCTCTAGCCGTGAGGGGTTCGGTATGGTGGTGGTGGAGGCGTTTGCGTGCGGCGTGCCTGTGGTTACGGTTGCTGAAGCGCACAATGCTGCGGCGGAGTTGGTTGATGGGGGATGTGGGTTTGTTGTTAAGCTTGATGTGCGCGCAATTGCGGGGGCTGTCCGGGAATTGTTGTGGGATGAAGAACTTCGGTACAGGATGGGAAAAGCTGGAGTAGAAGCGGCGCGAGGATATGAATGGGATAGGATTGTTCATGAACTACGGGAACTGTACGGGGAACTGATATGAGGATTGCGATATTTCATGATTATATCGGTGCTATTGGTGGTGGCGAGAAGCTGGTGCTGACGCTTGCGCGTGGGCTAGGTGCCGATGTTATTACTACGGATGTGGATGCTGATTCGGTTTCAAAGATGGGGTTTGAGGATGTGAATATTATCAGTCTTGGTGAGACTGTGAAGATGCCGCCGCTTAAGCAAATATCTGCGTCTTTGAGATTTGCGATGTGTGATTATTCGAAGGAGTATGATTTTTTTATTTTTTCCGGGAACTGGGCGCATTTTGCTGCGAGGAGACATGGGCCGAATCTGTGGTACTGTTTTACCCCTACAAGAGCATTCTATGACCTCTATGAAACATTTTTACATAGGCAATCTTTCATTACACGTCAATTTTTCAAGTTATGGGTGGCGTTGCATGAGCCTGTAAGCCATAAATTTGTAAATTATATTGATCATATTGTTACGATATCAGCACATGTGCAACAAAGGATTACGAAATATTATTGTCGGGATTCGGTAATAGTATATCCTGCGATTAATATTTCAAAATACAGATTCGAAGAATACGGGGATTTCTGGCTATCTGTGAATCGCCTGTATCCTGAAAAGCGCGTGGAATTGCAGATCGAAGCATTTGGGCGAATGCCTGGGGAGAAGTTGCTCATTGTTGGAGGGTATGCAGTGGGAGATCATGCATCAGTCTATGCATCAAGACTTTTAAATAATATCCCTGACAATGTCAAATTGCTTGGCAGCGTTTCTGAAGATGAGCTGAAGAATCTATATGCTACCTGTAGGGGGCATATCACAACTGCACTGGATGAGGATTTTGGTATGACGCCACTCGAAGCGATGTCATCAGGTAAACCTACGATAGCGGTTAATGAAGGCGGTTATCTCGAAACAGTGGAGGATGGCACCACTGGCATTCTTGTGAATCCAAATGAAAAGGATATAATCGAAGCAGTAAAGACAATCTCCAATAATCCCAAAATATATAAAAATGCATGCATAGAACATGTAAAACCTTTTAATGTACCAATATTTATTGATCAGATAAGCGAAATAATTGAATCGCTTATTAACAAGCAGGAATGAAAAATGAATAAATTATGGGACTATCGTCATCTTACTCTAAAACTTGCGATGAGCGAGTTCAAACTTCGATATAAGAATTCCGTACTTGGATTTTTCTGGTCAATGCTAGAGCCATTGATGATGTTGATAGTACTGTATGTGGTATTCACTAATCTTATGCATGTCAATGTTGAACATTACCAGTTGTTCTTGCTTATGGGAATCGTTTCATGGAATCTGGTGGCCAGGGGGACGGGCATGAGCTTAAATAGCATACTTGGTAAGCCGAGCCTTGTGCAGAAGGTGTATTTTCCAAGAGAGGTTTTGGTGATCAGTTCATGTATCACGGCTTTATTGATGTCGTTATTGGAATTTGTTGTGTTTGCCGCATTCATGATATTCTTTAAGGTTATGCCCTCTATTACGATCATATATTTCCCGATGGTGTTGGTTGTGGAGTTCTTTATGATCCTGGGAGTATCTTTTGGGCTGGCTGCATTGAATGTATATTTCAGGGATGTGCAGTATATCTGGGCGGTGGTGCTGCAGGCGGGATTTTTTGCAGCTCCTATCATATACCCAATATCGATAATTCCTGAGAACTACGTCTGGGTCATTATGTTAAATCCGATGACCAGAATTATCGATATGTTAAGAGGATCTGTTATTTATTCAACTGTGCCTGCTTCCGGAGATATGATCTATATTATTGTATCCGCATTGTTGCTGCTGATCGTTGGATATGCTATTTTTGCTAAACTTGAACCTGGGTTTGCGGAGGAGATGTGAACATGGGAAATGTGGACGCAATTGTCGTAAAGGATATGTGGAAAACATTCAGGCTCCCTCATGAAAAGCGGAACACACTCTTTGAATCCATCACTGGCATTTTTGATGGCAAGCAGGATTATGAGGAGTTTTTAGCACTCAAAGACATTAATTTCACAGTGAAAAAGGGCGAAGCTATAGGAATTATTGGGGAGAACGGATGCGGAAAAAGTACTCTCCTTAAGGTTATTGCAAATATTTTCCGGCCTACGAAAGGTTCGGTGAAGATCAATGGGAAGATCACTCCTTTCCTTGAGCTTGGTGTGGGATTCCAGCCAGACCTGACTGCGAAGGAGAACATCTACATCTATGGCGCTATTATGGGATTATCTGACCGGGAGATCGATGCAAGATTAGAGGAGATACTTGATTTTTCAGGGCTTAAACGGTTTGAAGATACAAAACTTAAGAATTTCTCATCAGGTATGCAGGTGAGGCTTGCGTTTGCAACTGCCATCCAGACCAATCCGGAGATATTGTTGATGGATGAAGTGCTGGCTGTGGGGGACATGGAGTTCCAGCAAAAATGTATGGATGTTTTCCAGCGGTATATTAAAGAGAAGAAGACGATTGTGTTTGTTTCCCACGACCTCAACTCTGTGCGGCGGTTTTGCAGTAAGGCTCTGCTGCTGCGACACGGTGAACAGGTGGCATTTGGGGATACGAATGAGATCATTGACAGGTATGTGTATGGTATTGATGTGGAAAAGGATACAGAAGACTTACAACCTGATCCGGAAATAAATGAACCACGTAAGCTAAAGGAAGATATTGAGGGGGACAAAACAAGATGGGGTAACAAAAAAGTTGAGATTACTGATGTTAAGTTTATTGATAAATTCGGTAGAGAAAGTACGATGTTCAATTCAGGGGATCCGATGACTATTCGCATTAAATACGATGTTAACGAAGCAGTGGATGATATTCAAATTGGTATTGCTATCTACTCTGATAATGACATCATGTGCTATGGTACCAATACAGATATTCGAGGATATGTGGCAGATAATGTGGTGGGCAGTAATGAAATCAATCTTAACATTCACAATCTCACAATGACGGAAGGTAAATTCCATTTTACCGTTGCAGCCCACAGCAAAGAACAAGCCCCTTACGACTGGCGTGACAAGCAATTTTCGTTTAATGTTGTAAAAAAGGGAAATGATGCAGGCTTATTTGATATCCCATGTGAATGGAAACAATGAGTATATTTACTATGTATGTATTAAATATTTAGAAAATGCCAAGGAATTTAATATGACAAAAACAGCATTAATCACAGGAATCACAGGACAGGACGGCTCTTATTTAGCAGAGCTATTATTAGAAAAAGGATATGATGTTTATGGATTGATCCGCCGTTTGAGCACTCCCAACATATCCAGAATTGAAGATATTCTATCTGATATTGAACTGGTTGAAGGAGATCTTACAGACCAGTCATCCATTAATGATGCAATACACTGGATACAACCTGATGAGGTTTACAATCTGGCTGCACAATCCTTTGTTGGGACATCATGGAACCAGCCCGTGCTTACAGGAGATGTCACAGGGCTTGGTGTTGTGAGGATGCTTGAGGGTGTTCGGCATTCATGCCAGGATGCACGTGTATATCAAGCATCTTCGAGCGAGATGTTCGGGAAGGTATATGAAAGTCCCCAGAGCGAGGATACCAGGTTTTATCCACGCAGTCCTTATGGGTTTGCAAAGGTCTATGGATACTGGGCATGTGTAAACTACCGCGAAAGTTATGGCATGCATGTATCCAATGGGATCCTGTTCAACCATGAATCCCCCAGGCGCGGAATCGAGTTTGTGACGAGGAAAATAACGGATGGAGCTGCACGAATTAAATTGGGTCTGGCAGATGAACTTCGCCTGGGCAATCTTGATGCAAAGAGGGATTGGGGTCATGCAGTGGATTATGTTGAGGCAATGTGGCTTATGTTGCAGCAGGAAGAACCGGATGATTATGTGATAGCAACCGGTGAAACACATTCAGTACAGGAATTCGTTGAGCTTGCGTTTGATGCAGTTGGGCTTGACTGGAAGAAGTATGTTGTAATCGATCTAAAGTTTGTACGTCCCGCTGAAGTGGAGCTTTTGCAGGGTGATGCTTCCAAGGCAAAACGTGTTCTTGGCTGGAAGCCTAAGGTTACGTTCAAGGAACTGGTCACAACGATGGTTGACGCTGATATGGAGCGGCTGAAGCAGAAATGAGCTTATTCTAACAATCGAAGAGGCGGTAAAATGGATACATTTGAGATCAGGGATGATGAGATTGATGTCGAAGACATCATGCGCCAGATCAGGGAGAATATCAAGAAAAGAAAATATGTGGAAACCTACTCGGAAGAGGAAATCAATAAACCTGTTGGTCTTTCATGTGTGGCAGATGTTAGCAGTAATGATAAACAATGGGATTTAGAGTACTTCAATGAAAGCGGAGACATTCAGAATAACAACTATTTAATAAGTTCTCACCGTCCACTTATAGGGTGGTTCTTGGTCAAGGGAAGAGAACTTATCAACGGAGAAGTGCGGAGGTACATCGATCCTATAATATTTAAGCAGACTGAATTTAATATAAGCATGATTCAGATAGTTAATAATATTATATGCCGCTTATCAGACATTGATCATAAATTTGAAGACATAGACAATAGTTCGGAACAAATGAGGCTTGAGTTAAAGAAGGAATTAGATTTAGAAATAGGACAAATTCAATCAGATTTCAAAGAATCACTTTCAGACATTGATCATAAATTTGAAGACATAGACAATAGTTCGGAACAAATGAGGCTTGAGTTAAAGAAGGAATTAGATTTAGAAATAGGACAAATTCAATCAGATTTCAAAGAATCACTTTCAGACATTGATCATAAATTTGAAGACATAGACAATAGTTCGGAACAAATGAGGCTTGAGTTAAAGAAGGAATTAGATTTAGAAATAGGACAAATTCAGTCAGATTTTAAAGAATCACTTTCAGATATTAACCATAAATTTGAAGATATGGATTGTAGTTCGGAACAAATGAAGATTGAGTTAAACAAGGAATTAGATTTAAAAATAGGACAAATTCAATCAGATTTCAAAGAATCACTTTCGGATATTGACCATAAATTTGAAGATATGGATTATAGGTCCACGGAATCATCTAAATGGTCTGAATTATATTCACAAGAAATCACAGAACAAGATCTCAATAACAATATAAATCACCATGCCGATTTCATTAATTTAATACAGAAATACGCGCAGCAATCAGCAAAAGATTTTCCTCCCAAAATAATAGAGGTTGGGTTAGGGAATGGCACTATGTCAATATACTTTTCAAGAAATGACAATTATACTGTTTATGGAATTGATAACAATATTCAAGTTATAAATAACAGTATAAATAACAATAAAAAATTGGGCGGGCATGCTAAATTTATGCTCATCGATGCATTCAATTTAGACATATTTAGAGATAAATTTTTTGATGTTTCCTTCTCTCAAGGTACACTAGAGCATTTTGATAATGAATCAATAATTCAATTAATATCCAAACAACTTACCATTGCTAAATATGTGATTTTTTCAGTTCCATCAGTAAACTGGCCTTCTCGAGAATTTGGAAATGAAAGAAAAATGAGTATAGAAGCATGGAAAGGTCTGTTAAGTAATGAAGAATTTAATGTTATTAGTTTGGAATATTACAATAAGGATTTGCATATCGTTGGCGTAATTACTAATTGAAGGATGGGATTATAAAAATGAAAATTGGCGTGGATATGCTGCCGCTAAAAAATGATTCTTTCAATCGAGGCATTGGAAAATATACTTTTAATTTAATTAAAACTTTGATAAAAATGGATGACGACAATAAATACTATCTTTATAATGTTCCAAATGAATTACATACTCATTTTATAAAAGATAACACGACTATCTATCTAAAAGAACCAAGTCTCCATGAAGCTAATGATTTAGATGCATTTATAATAACCAGTTTGTTTGAACTTGGAATTGATTATATTTTAATTCCTGCCAAAATGACTTGTAAAACAATTCTTATATTTTATGATTTAATACCCGTTCTTTTTTGGGAAAACTATATCAATGTGCTTTCAAAGGAAACCAAAGATGAATATTTCAGAAGGTTGTCTTATGTTAAGGATTTTGATTTAATTCTAGCAATTTCCAAAACCACTAAAAAAGATTTAGTTGATTTACTTGAGATTTCAAAGCAAAAAATCAAAGTGATTTATGGGGGATTGGATGAGATATTTCTAATCGATAAAAGTCATGAAAAAGAGATAGTCACGGTTAAAGCTCGATATTACATCACAGGAAAGTTTTTGCTAAGTACTCCAGGAATTGATTTCAGAAAGAATATACCAAGAATGTTTGAAGCATATCAGTGTCTTTCAGAAGAATTTAAGAAAAAATTGTTTTTTGTTCTCGTATGTAAACTTCAGACTAATGAAGAAAAACATCTAAGAAAAATATGGGCAGATTTGGAGTTACCATCAAATAGATTAATTCTAACAAATTATATACCAACAAGTGATTTAATAACACTTTATGATGCAGCGGAGGTATTTATATTCCCTTCTCTCTATGAAGGATTCGGCCTCCCAGTTCTTGAAGCATTATCAAGAGGGTGTCCAGTTATCACTTCGAATACGTCTTCATTGCCTGAAGTGTGTGAAAATACCGCCATATACGTAAATCCTTCAAACTCCCACGAAATTGCACTTGCGGTTGAAGAAATAGTTAAAAATGAATACTTAAAAAATAAGTTGATTGAATTAGGATTAGAGCAATTTAAAAAGTTTAATTGGAATCGAGTGGTTTTAGAAGTGAAAGAATCTTTTGAGTTATTTATGTGCGAACAACGGGAAGAGAATATTCCGAGATATAAAATTGCTTTTTTTACACCACTTAATCCAATAAAATCAGGAATATCCGATTATTCTGAAGATATACTCCCATTTTTAAATGAATTCGTAGATATCGATATTTTTATTGATGAGGGATACTCTTCATGCAATGATAGTGTAAAAAAGTTATTTAATATATATTCTCACAACTCCTTTAAAAAAATGCATTCTAAATATAGCTTGTGTATTTATCAATTAGGTAATTCGGAATATCATGAATATATGATTGATTATATTTTGAAATATCCGGGAATAATTGTTTTACATGACTTAACACTTCATGGACTTATAAGAGTTATTTGCAATACTCGCGGATTATTTGATAGAAAACGGTATCTAGACTATCTATTTGCTAATCATGGTTATGTAGAATATTTGGAAGCAAATAAAAATATAGATATTTACTATCATCAAAATAACTACAATTTATCAATCAACTTTACTTCTCAATTATTAAATCAAAGCCTATTAGCTTTGGTTCATTCAAATTTCGCTAAAAGTTTTATAGAAAATCAAGTGAGTTTCTGCGAAATATGGAAAATAAACATGGGATTTCCATCATATAATTCTACTATAGAGTATAAAAATAAATTGAAAAGAGAGTTGGGATTTTCGAATAAAATCGTAATTTCTACATTTGGTAGAATCACACATACAAAAAGAATCGATGTATTACTAAGATCTTTTTCTAAACTAATTAAAGAGAAAAAAGTTACGAATGCCCATTTACTTCTTGTTGGAGATCTGTGCAGTGATGTCAAAGAAGATATTCTGAAAATAATTGATGAAGAAGATTTAAAATATGATGTCTCTCTTACCGGACATACTTCAAATGAAGATTTTAACAAATATTTTGAAATTACAGATGTTTGTGTAAATCTCCGATACCCTACTTCAGGAGAAACTTCAGCAACATTAATCAAATCTTTGTCACACAGGATACCAACAATAATTACCAATTATGCTCAATATAAGGAGTATCCTGACAATTGTTGCTGGAAAGTTGATTTAGATAGATATGAAACCGATTTATTATCCGAATATCTTTATGCATTAATAACCAACAACAAACTCAGAACAAAAATGAGCAATAATGCTTATGAATTTGCTGAAAAAAACAACTCTTTACAGCAAATTGTTCAACAATACATAATGGCTATTGATTACGCGGTTAAAAGAAAACGTAATCTTTAACATATGATGGCAAATCAAATTCGTTTGCATAGATGAATCATTGATTTTTATGGTTTGGATCAAAATTATCCCGGCAAACAACCTTTCCCTTATCCAGCAATCGCTCGCACAGATGCGACCCGATAAACCCTGCGCCGCCCGTGACCAGACACCTCATGCCCTGTAAAATAGAACCGACATTATATAAATCTTGGTATCTAATTCAAAACATTTTACCCGGATTAAGCTCCAGATGTGAGGATGTATGGTGTGGGGATTGCGGCGATGACGATGGCTGTTTTAATATAAAATAAAAGTTATACCAACATTTATTTGTGTGTATCTGCGGTTAATAAAATTGCAGTGAATCAATAGATAGATAAACTGATACGAATCCGATAAAACTCGGTGCTGCCTTAGTGTTATCGCACCGGGAGCTGCTCCATCTTCACTGACCGCACACTGCCCGTCCCAATGGATACACCTGCCCGCCGTGCTGCTCACAATGCTCCAGGCCCCGCCGGTGGTATATCGAATATATGGGGTGAGGGTGCAGCCATGCCTGTTGAAATATATTTATTATAGACTACTGCACCGCAAAAAAACGCCCCAGCGTTCAACTTACTACCTTTCCA
>Ga0255423_10136_pt1 | contig 13005 bp, 10 predicted proteins | sample ANMaggSeSYBR02H3_FD_182659 | JGI IMG/M metagenome (GOLD analysis project Ga0255423, IMG submission 182659) | Sediment cell enrichment communities from methane seep in Santa Monica Basin, California, United Staets - ANME aggregate JGI... | ecosystem: Environmental > Aquatic > Marine > Cold seeps >...
AATATTTGCTTCATCCAGTATTACCATCTTATAATTGCCGGAAGAAACGATAGATTTTGTTTTTTCAATTCCTTTTCGTGCAGCTTCTATATCTTCGGCAGCAGGTTTACCATTAATGAAGCAGCCGGATCCGAACTGCTCAACAGTTATGAGATCGGAAAATTTTTTCAGCGCTTTAATTTCACTGTAATTTCCCTTTTTGATGAACTGGGCTATAAAGACTTTCAGACCTGCACCTGCCGCCCTTATTGACAGACCCAGTGCAGCAGTGGTTTTCCCTTTTCCATCTCCAGTATAAATATGGACATAACCTTTCATAACTTTTTCCTGTAAAAACTCATTACATTACTCAAGTTTTGCACCCGCTAATTCCTGTTTTTGTATTGCACCTGCCATGTATATCGCTTCTATTGCAGATGAAACCAGCCAGCCTCGCTTACTGTCCGGCAAACGGATGAGGGAAAAGCCGGATTCATTTCTTTCCTGATACGCCAGCGTACCTTCATGAACTTTGAAAAGCAAAGTATCTTCCTTGTCGGGACCTGCCAGAACATCCACTTCTTTTGCAAGTATTACGACCCTGTCGTCAAAAATTGTTTGTTTGAGCATTATACCGAACGAAATGCCGGAAATGATCCAACATATTGAAAAAACAATAATAACATAAAAAATCCATTCAGCTCTAAAAAAAATACGAATCGTCAAAAACAAAAATAACATCAGATTGACCAGGCAGAAAACTGTTGCAAGCTCTGTTTGAGAAAAAAAATTAACACCGAAAATCTCGCCGATTATGTTCTCGGGCTGAGCTAAATTGTCTTCAGTCAGATCATGTACATATTCTATATTATATTTTAAATCAGCGTCCCGCGGTATAAATCGTCTGGCTCTCTCGTAATTAAGCAGGGCCTTGCCCTTTTGTCCTAAACGAAAATAGCAATTGCCTATATTATAAAATAGTTCTCCTCGGGATTCAGACTTAAAAATTAAATTTGCCAAAAAAAAATGAAATTGATGGCTTTTTAAGATAGATTCATATAGTTGGACAGCCTTCTCAAATTCACCATTAAAGTAAAACTGGTTTGCTTTAAAAAAAATATTCTCAGATCCGCCATCCACATCTCCATCCAGGGCGCAGGCAGTATTCACTGATAGCAAAAATAACAATGATAATGTAATGCAAAATTTCATTTAACCTCCTGGTCCACAGATTTCAAAATCCCTGTTAATTTGTCCTGTATCTGCGCCAGGCTGTTTGATTTTTCACCAGTAAAGATTATGGATTCGATCTGCGCAATGCTATTTTTCAGCATTGAGGCTGTTTCAGGAGAAGCTCCTTTGTTAATCAAAAGGTCATAAACTTCATTGGGCGTTAATAGACCGCCTTTTAATAAAAATCTGGTATTCAGATAATTGAGAACCGCTGCATGAATTTCTTCAGGCGATAGATCTCGACCCTGAACTTTTTTTAGAAAATTTTTGCCGGCATTCCTGGAGCTGATATTTAATCTGTTTTTATTATTATTTTTAAATAATTTTCGACCGGCCAGCAACGCCAAAAAAATAAAGGGGGGCGCCAGCAGGAGCAAAATAAATATTTTATTAAAAAATTCCTGCTGCTTTAAGCCCTTAACCGGATCGACTGAAGTATGCACCGGGAAAATATCCTTTCCTATTCGCGTGATCTCTTGTTTGTTATTATTTTTTGTTTTAACCTGGCCGGCATGGTTATCCCCGGAGATTGAAATTAAGTCGCTGCTTCCAGTATCGGCCCCCGGATTTGATTTTAAACTGAATGATTCGGTTTTCAGTTCCCTGTAACGTCCCATTTCAGGGTCAAAAAACGCCAGCGCCATTGAGGGAATTATATATTTCCCACTCTTTTCAGGCACAATCGCCCATTTCATAATCTTTTGGCCCGAAATCGCAGATTCGTTCTTGTTAATATCTAACTGGGGTTTGTCCTGATATATTTTAAGGCCTTTTATATCAGAAAGTTTCAAGTCCGGTATCTGTCGCACATTCCCCCGGCCCTGAACAATTATGGTTAATGTGGCGGATTCATTAGCCTTAACCTCAGCAGGATCAAGATTTGCCTTTACGTCAAACCGGCCAACCAGACCGCTGAAATTATCCGGTCGATTCTGCATTGGAAGATTTTTAACATCAAGTTGAATCTCATTGGATGAAAGGTAAGCCGGTTTGCCACCCCCTATGTTAAAAAAAGGATCCTCAAAAAAACCGTCGCGCCTGTTTCTTTTATAAATGGTCATCCGCATACCGGCCGCGGGAATGCTGTATTCTCCCAGCTTTTTGGGTATTAATATATATTTAAGTTCAATAACCTCATATCTCTTTTCATTGATGCTTGTGCTGTACTTTTTCGGTTCTGCAAGAGATTCAAAAACAAGACCTTGGACCTCGGGCATTTCAAGGGATACATTGGAAACCCGCTCTCTCATAAAAAGCCTTAAAGTGTAAAGAGCATTCTGGTTGAGGTACAAGTTATTTTTTGAAATTCGGGCTTCCAAAAACAGGGACCTGCTTTCATTACCGGCTTGATTATTTCTTGCTTTGGAAACCTTCAGCTTAACGCTGTTGCTGGAATAGACCTTGTTTTTTATTCTGACCTGAGCCGGACCCACAACAAATTTGCCAGGCTTTAATGGTGTAAGATAAAATATATATTCAACCTCGGAATTCATGCTGCCATTTACGAATTCAACCCTGCTTGCGGTGCCGCCCTTAATTACATTGAAGGACGCCAGCCCTTCAATTTCAGGGAAACTGCTTTTTTGCTTTCCCGAGACCGTTATTTTCATCACAATAGTGTCAGTCAATACAACTGATGACCGGTCAAGTGTCAGGCCAATGGAGATATCCGCAGACGCATTGGCTGAAAATGCCAAAAAAAATATGCAGAATATGTAAAATATTTTTTTTAAACTCATATGGTAACCGTTCACGGTTGTCGGTTCACAGTTCACGATTTTTTTAATGAACTATGCAACGATTGAAGCATTTTGGGTATTGATTTCAACTCTTAAATTAATTTTTTCGCATCTCGTGATAACTGTTCACGGTTAACAGCTTACAGTTTGCGGTTGCTCAAAACATAGAACCGTGAACCGATAACTGTAAACCGTGAACGGTTACCTCATATGGTTACCAGGCAATAATCAATAGCCCATCAATTTCCTTAAAATGTGCATCTCGTGGCGTCATTCCGGCGAAACCCGGAATCCAGAATAACTCCAATATGATAATGAAGCTGGATGCCGGATCGAGTCCGGCATGACGGTGTAACTTTGGACTCTCGAGTACTCTCGAGTACTATTGAGTACTATTGAGTACTATTGAGTACTATTGAGTACTATTGAGTACTATTGAGTACTATTTTATTACTTTCTCGCACTTTCGAAATGCATGGATGATTTTGCTCCGGTAGGGTTCTTTGAACATTTTAGCTTGCGCCAAATAAGCTTTACACAGGTAATCGAGCACCTCCGGAACTGTTATATCGTCTTCGAGTTGCATTGTTATTGCGTTACGGATGCCATTTAATTTACGAACTAATTTTATGGGAATACCCAAAGAATTTATTGTATTCTGAAATTCACTAACTGCATTCATGGCTTTTTGATTGTATTTAGTCATTTTTTCTCTTTCTGCCGAACCGCTCAGGATCAGCTACACAAAAAGCTGGCCACAGCATTTATAGATAGCACAAAATCGCACCGGCTTTTTGTGTTAGCCCAAAAATATCAAGCTGCTTTCAGCATAAAATCAACATGCACTGCTTCAAAGGGGAATTCGATTTGACTTTTATCGGTTTTTTGCAATATTCCAACATTCAAAAGCATGTGTACATCACGATGCACCGCTTTGACGTCTCTGCCCAAACGACGCGCTGCTTCACGCATTGATATTGGCCCTGCGTCTGTCATAACTTTGATCAGCTCCCATCGATTGCCCGAGAGCACCTTAAAAAGGAGCTTAGGCGACTCGAAGCTTATGAATGTTCCTTGCGGTTTTCCTTCTAAAGCTCCAAGTACCCGTTTGTTGATTTTCTCACGGGAAGAAATCCCCAATATTACGGTACGCATGTTAAAACCTCCATTTGTCCACATCGTTCCAGAAATCTTCAAGCAATGCTTTCGGTGTAGTAAAAATGTATGGAATTTCATCCTCGTTCCCCCTTCCAGCTATCTCCCAACCAGGACATAGGGTGACCAGAAATTCGGATTCCGATACGCCTCTTTCGGGTGATTTATAAAATGGAGACGTGTCAGGTGCAGGGCCTCGCCAGGGGTGATCCCCTCCTTTGAGGAGAGCCAGATGTCGTAGAATTTCACCATGAAATTCCTTGCAGCCCGATCCATTACCGGACGCAGGGTCATGAGCACAGACTCGGCCCCTGCTGTGCGGAATGCACGCACAAGGCCATAGATACCTTCAGAGTAGTCGATTACCCCTTTTCCAGTATCACAGGCAGAGAGGGAAACAAGTTCCGTTCCCCTGAGATTAAGACCAATCACCTCAAGGCTGTAGAGTAAGCCGTCATCGCCGTTTGGGTCGAGGAGTCCGTACAGACCTCGGTTCGCCCCTGTCATTGCCAGGCCCGACAGGATAAGCGGCTCCTGGGCTCGCCATATTTCTGTTTTGCTGCCGGATAAATAAAAGCCGTGGGTGGAGAGATGGAGTATCCTTGGGGCGTCTTTCATGGTCTTTAGTTTCTTTTCGGTTGCGTCAGAACCCTTATAAACTACTGACTTTCCCTCCTTGCGGTTCTGTTCGTATATATCTGCAATTATTTGCGCCTCTTTCAGGCTCTCCCTGAGGTAGGCCAATCCATCCCTGAGCTCTGTTGCGGCCTTTGGGTTCGAATATCCCGATCCTTCATAAGTGATCCCTTCCTTTTTATCTCCCCCCTTGTTCAGGGCCGGCTTCCCGTAATCTACCCCGCCGACGGCCACAAGGATATTGGAGGCATTGGCCGGAGGGGAGAGAAGGAGGTCGCGGCCGGTCTGGACACGGATAATCTCCTGCCTCTGAGCCATATACTTTTTGTCCGGAAGGGGGATGCTTGCAAAAGAAATCAGGTTCAATGGGCCGTCCGGCGCAATATAGAGCCTCTTCAATCCCTTGATCTGCACCTCGAATTTTGCAAATAGCCGTTTATAAAGTTCGGCAGGGGAAAGGGATGATGTCCCTTCCGCCTCGCCAAGGTCGGCAAAGAATACCTCCTCCTCTGCCATGATATCGGAGATAAGGAGATACGCGGCCCAGCGGGAATCGCCGAACTTGCCCTTCTTGAAATCAAAAGGGAAATAGCCGCGGAATTCGATCAGTCCGCTCCCATCAGGGAGGCGGGCAAGAACCTGGTCAACGTTTACGCCCGAGACCTCCAGCCCCGACCTGTAGACCCTTGACTTTGCTCTTAATGCCGCTTCAGTCCTCCTTAATTCCTCCCTTAGCGACACGACTTCATCTTTGGTGTTCGGGTGGTGGATCGCCCTGCCTAATCTGCTCCGCAGGCCGGCCAGATTATCTCTCAAACCTTTCAGATCAGGGTCATTGCCGGTCAGCATGAGATGATGCTGGAACGCGCTTTCCTCTGCATAGACCTGTTTCCAGCGCAGAACAACATCCACTGCATAACGATTATGCTCCTTTGTGGGATAGTCCAGAGCAAATGTAAAGACCATGCCCTGAAATTTGGATATTCTTTTCAGATAAAGCCTTCTTATTCGCTCAGTGGAGGTAGTATACAACTCCTGAAAGGAGCGGGACAGGAGACGGCTTTCCATCTTTTTCAAGAGGCGGAAGGCGGCCTTGATGCTTCCCTTGTTTACGAGTAACCCGATATAGTTCAACCCGATAGTTATGGTATCAGGATGATCTTTGCCGAGTATTTTTTCACGAAGCTGCAAGGCCTTTGTGTAGAGCGGCTCTGCCTCTCCGTACCGGCCCTGGGATTCATACAATACTGCCAAGTTGTTCATGGTGATAATGGTAGAGGGATGCTCTTTGCCGTGTACCTTTTCATAAAACTGCAATGCCGTTGTGTAGAGCGGCTCTGCCTCCTCGTACCGGCCCTGGGATTCATACAATACTGCCAGGTTGTTCATGGAGGCGATGGTATCAGGATGCTCTTTGCCGAGCACCTTTTCACAAAGCTGCAAGGCCTTTGTGTAGAACGGCTCTGCCTCTCCGTACCGGCTCTGGGCATTATACAGCGCTGCCAGGTTGTTCATGGAGGTAATGGTAGAGGGATGCTCTTTGCCGAGTACCTTTTCATAAAACTGCAATGCCGTTGTGTGGAGCGGCTCTGCCTCCTCGTACCGGCCCTGGGATTCATACAATACTGCCAGGTTGTTCATGGAGGCGATGGTATCAGGATGCTCTTTGCCGAGCACCTTTTCACAAAGCTGCAAGGCCTTTGTGTAGAACGGCTCTGCCTCTCCGTACCGGCTCTGGGCATTATACAGCGCTGCCAGGTTGTTCATGGAGGTAATGGTAGAGGGATGCTCTTTGCCGAGTACCTTTTCATAAAACTGCAATGCCGTTGTGTGGAGCGGCTCTGCCTCCTCGTACCGGCCCTGGGATTCATACAATACTGCCAGGTTGTTCATGGAGGCGATGGTATCAGGATGCTCTTTGCCGAGCACCTTTTCACGAAGCTGCAAGGCCTTTGTGTAAAGCGGCTCTGCCTCTCCGTGGCGGCCCTGGGCATTATACAAAAATGCCAGGTTGTTCATGGAGGTGATGGTATCAGGATGCTCTTTGCCGAGTATCTTTTCACGAAGCTGCAAGGCCTTTGTAAAAAGCGGCTCTGCCTCTCCGTACCGGCCCTGGGATTTATACAACATTGCCATGTTGTTCATGGAGGCGATGGTATCAGGATGCTCTTTGCCGAGCACCTTTTCACGAAGCTGCAAGGCCTTTGTGTAAAGCGGCTCTGCCTCTCCGTGGCGGCCCTGGGCATTATACAAAAATGCCAGGTTGTTCATGGAGGTGATGGTATCAGGATGCTCTTTGCCGAGTATCTTTTCACGAAGCTGCAAGGCCTTTGTAAAAAGCGGCTCTGCCTCTCCGTACCGGCCCTGGGATTTATACAACATTGCCATGTTGTTCATGGAGGCGATGGTATCAGGATGCTCTTTGCCGAGCACCTTTTCACGAAGCTGCAAGGCCTTTGTGTAAAGCGGCTCTGCCTCTCCGTGGCGGCCCTGGGCATTATACAAAAATGCCAGGTTGTTCATGGAGGTGATGGTATCGGGATGCTCTTTGCCGAGTACCTTTTCATAAAACTGCAATGCCGTTGCGTAGAGCGGCTCTGCCTCCTCGTACCGGCCCTGGGATTCATACAAAAATGCCAGGTTGTTCATGGAGGTGATGGTATCAGGATGGGTATCTCCAAGATGCTTTCGGGCGTATTGGTATGCACCTTCAGCAAAGGATACGCCCTCTTTATACCTTCCCTCGCTGTATGCCTTTATAACCTGTGAATTGAGCCGCTCCCATATTGATTCATGATCTTCTTCTCCCCTCAAAGGAGAGGTAAATATCAAGAGAGAAACAAAAAACAGAAGCAATAAGGCAGATTTCGGTTTTATCATTCTTCTCCTTTTTCAAAAAAGGTTACAGTTCAGCCATAAAGCCCTATCACTACCTGCAGCCATGATAATGCGGGAGTATCCTGACGCTCTCAACGCCCCCGGCAGGGATGATGTCAATAGGAAGCTTGGCCTTAGAACCACCCGGATAAAAGAGATAAAGGTCTTCGTTGTTTCTCATAAGAAGACGGTAACACCCCATTTCCCATTCCTTTGCCATTGCCGCAGAGTTCTCCCCGACCCCCGGTTTTACCCATACCCTTACCCTTGGATACGAGGGGAAGCCGTCCATCTTCTCTTCCTTGTAGGCGGATTGAGCCGCCTTCCCCCCAAGGGCATAGAAGATAAGGAAAAGGATCAGTATGAATATCGGAACAGCAATAACCCTTATTGCGAATAGTCCTCCGCCCCTGCCTCTTGCAATCATAGCCGAGGCAACCTGCCGTTGATACCCCCACATCAAAGATATCGCGAACAAAATAAAAAGCAGTACAAGAAAGGATAAGAATTCCTCCCTGATAACCCAGAAGCTGTAGAGAAAGAAATACTCCCGAGGGATATTCAGTCCCAGAAGCCCCAGATGGAATTTCTCAAAGTAGTGACAGGCATACGACCAGCCCGCTGTATAAAGAAGAGGGACCAGCAGGGTCAGGATCGTGCCGAGTTCAATCCACCTGGGGAGGCTCCTATATGATTTCTCCTTACTCATCGGTTTATCCCTTCCAGCGGTATCTCTTCATCGTCTCCTTTTGGTCTGTCTTCTTGCTGCCCTGGTTCCGGCCGACAGTCAGGATGATCTCCCTTGATTATCTTCCACTTCTCTCCAGGATCAAAGGAGACATACTCACCTGTCTCATCGTCAAAACATCTGTACACAGCAAAGCTGTCATGCTTTCCCTTATTCTCTCTGCAATCGGTCTTTATGGTATCTGTTATCTTGTGCCGGAAGCAAACCGGTCTTTCATCCGCCACGCATATCGCAGTTGTTACGCAAAGTGAATAGATAAAAATAGCCGGCAAAAGTATCAATATTGCGGCGGTTCGCATTTGAGGCCTCCTTGAGTCAGAATAATGCCGAGCAGATAAAAACCGATGGACTGAAGACATAGTTTGTTTACCTTTATTGACAAGTATTTGCAAAATATTTTTTTTAGCCATTTTTGAATTCTTTAATTTTTCAAAGACAAAATGTGTGTTTTGATTTACAAGATTAAATTAATCCAGTTCATCATGTTAATCCTGTCAAAAAATAACCCACTACCAATCCTTACCTGATGCCGTCTTCTGCTCTTTCCCGTGGAATCGTAAACGATTAATTGCTGCAGGGTCTTCGCCAATATTATCAAGAAATGCTTCAGCCTCATTTTTGCTCATAGCACCAGCCTGGTATTCCTCTGATGTCCCTGCATTCTGCTCTGGCTGGCTGCTCTTTTCGGTTTGTTCAGCAGATTCTCCCTGCTCCTGTTTGTTTCGGGCCTGATCATCCTGACCGCTATCTTGATCGGCCTGATCTTTTCTTTCATTACTCTGGCCGCTTTGATTTTCTTTGTTCTGGTTTTGCTCCTGTTTCTTATTGGGCTCATCTTTTTTCTTGTCTTGGGCTTGCTCTTGCTCCTGATCCTGCTCCTGGTTTTCCTGCTGCTTTTCTTTCTCTTTTTCTTTCTTTTGGTTTTCTTCAATCGTTTTTAAAGCCAGCCCGTAATTATATTTTGAGTCCTCATCGCCGGGATTTATTTTTATTGCCTGTTTGAAGGCCTGGGCAGCGCCCTGGAAATCACCTTGTTTAAAGAGAGAATTGCCAAGATTATATGCGGAGCTGAATGATATCTGCTTGTCATCGGTTCTTTTCAAGGCGCTTCGGAATGCAGCGGATGCGCCTTCATAATTTGCATTTTGGAAAGAGGCGCAACCACGATTATACCTGTTACGAACATCTTTGGGGTGATCCATATCTTTTTTGATAAAAGCCTGTTCCGCTTTCTGATAATGCCCTTTCTGGTAAAATTCTTCAGGATTTTCATTCGCCCAAACGCTGTTTCCGTGACAAATAATAAGCACAGTCATAATCGAAAATAATTTGGCGCGACCCGGCTTAAGGCCGATCAAGCCTTCCATGACAAGAAAAACAAAAGCAATCCAGATAAAGATATAAAAACGTTCTTCAAAAATCTTGATCTTTCCACTTTCCAGCTCTTTTGCCTCTGTTTTTATTTTTATCCCTTCAAAATAAAGTCTGTCCAGATCAAGATCACCGGTTACTGATCGCACATAGCGCCCATCCGCAGCTTTTGCTATGCGGCGTAAATCTTTTTCATTGAGTTTTGACAGGATCAGGTTGCCGATTTTATCCTTTTTAAAACCGCCGGTTTCATCCGGAATTGGAGCGCCGGAAGGTTCTCCGATCCCGTAAACAAAGATTTTAACGCCTTTATCCATTGCCTTGTCGGTCTGTTGCAGACCCCGGCCCTCGTTATCTTCTCCATCGGTGATCATTACGATTACCTTGTCAATTGCCGATTTAAAATCAAAGGCGTTCAGGGCGGTTTTGATCCCTTGGCCCATGTCGGTCCCCTGAACCGGCAGAGCGTCCACGCCGACACTGCCCAGGAACATGGCGATAGCATCATAATCAAGAGTTAAAGGGCACTGGACAAAAGCATCCCCTGCAAAAAGAACCAGTCCAATCCTATCACCTGCGGCTATCTTCAAAAAATCCGTAATCTCGCGTTTGGCCCTTTCAAGCCGGTCCGGTTTTACATCCTCAGCCTGCATACTGGCAGATACATCAAGTAAAAAAACAATATCTACGCCCCTGCGCTGCACTTCCTGTAGATGAAAGCCCCACCTTGGCCCGGCGCAGGCCAGAATTATAAAAAAAACCGCAATCACGAGAAATAATCCTTTTAAAAAAATTATTCCTCTTTTGATCGGCCTGGTCAGAACCGGCAAGAGATCAGGATCAGCAAAAAGTTTCAGTCCGGCTCTTTTTTTACGGTACTCAAATAGAATCAAAAATATTATCACCGGAAGAATAAACAAAAGATAAAAGGCCCAGTTAGATTCAAACTTCACGGTAGCCTCCTGATGATTAAACTTTTAATAAGGATCTCTGCAATAAGAATCAAAAAAGCCGGAATTAAAAAATATTTATATAATTCTTCAAAGTTAAAAAACTGTTTCACCTTGATTTCAGTTGTCTCCAGCCTGTCAATCAGGTCGTAAATTTCTTGCAGCTTTTTACTGTCAGATGCGCGGAAATACTGTCCTGTACCTGTTTCCGCAATCTGTTTTAATGTTTCTTCATCCAGATCCACATTTACTTTTTGAATCTGTTTACCAAATATCGTCTCAACCATAAAGGGCGCGGGTCCAAATCCTCCCACACCAATGGTATATATTTTGGCATTGATTGCGGCTGCCGCTTCAGCCGCCTGCACCGGATCGATCCCGCCGGCATTATTTCGACCATCTGTCAGAAGAATCAAAATCTTCGATTCAGCCTTGATATTTTTTAATCTTTTGGCTCCCAGCGCAACTGCCAGGCCGATAGCAGTGCTGTCTCCGGCCATACCGATTTTCATGCTGTCCACTAGATTGAGAAGCAGCCCCTTGTCCATGGTCAAAGGGCATTGGGTAAATGCCTTTTCACCAAAAACAATCAGCCCGATCCGGTCATGCTCACGTTTGCTGATAAAATCATGCACAACCTGCTTAACAGCCTCAAGCCGGTTAACTCGCTCTTGATCTATAAAAAAATCAAGGGCCCGCATGGAGCCTGAAGTATCAAGACAAAGGATTATATCAACCCCGGATGTGTTTACTTCAGAAGAGATATTATACTTCTGGGGTCGCGCAGCAGCAATAACCAGTAAAATCAAAACAATTACCCTTAAAAATAGTGGTATTTTGAACAGCCAAAATGATCCCCTGCCAATTAGACGGCTTAGATCCGAAGCGCAGGAAAAAGTTATGGCCTCAGGCTTTCGCCGGTATGCCAGCAAGCCGCCGCCGACAATCAAAACCAGCAGAAACAGGAGATAGGGATATGCGAACCTGTACATTTTATACTTCCTTTGGTTTTGTTTGGTTGATATATTCCAGCGACAAAGAGACCTGTTCTTCGGCTATAGACTTTCGGATGAATAATTTCACAAGGATAGAAGGAGGAAGGCTTATTAGTTATACGTCGACGACTGATAACACAGTGAAATTGTTTATCTAAAAGTCTATAATTCCTCAAAATCAGAAATAATGGCTTCACTGAGGCAAACAGATCTAATATTTGCCTGTCGGTCAAGTAAATTGTGTGGTTGCAATATCAACTAAAACATTCCTGATTTCTTCCTCATTAATCTCATCGCCTATATATTCAACTTTTTCACTGTAATCAATATCATCAAAAAAACAAAGTTGCTCACGAAATAATTTTTCATTGAAATATGCGCCAAAAATGTCGGCAGCCCTGGCTGATAATTCTTTTAAACTATGATGATCTTTTAAAATGAAATATAAATCGACATAATCCTTCCATTTAGCGCGTCCTCCTAGCGCATAGGTTTTCATTGCAGCCAGATCCAACAATGTGGGAATTTTTATTATCCCATCAAAATCCATCGGATGAATGATTTCATATAGTCGTTTGAAAATGACTTGATTAACGGCAAAAGCCCCAGTTGTTCCTCTGTTAAAATTTCACTGCGCATGTCTTTTAAAATATATTTGAAAGAAATGTTTTGTTCGCTGATGATAGTTCGACCGCTTGCCGGATATTTGTCGATAAAATATGTCTGCCACTGTTTTAATCCCAACTAAATCGAAAAACTTTTTTACGCTTTTTTCATTTCCATAATTCAATACAGCTTCGACAAGAGCATTGATGCTGATATTCATCTTTTCTTCAGGCTTTATCCACCAGAATAACGAGCTGTTTTCCTGGATAAATTTGTTAATCTCAGAATTATGCTTCATAACTTATTACGATTATATATGACTCTGTTGATTTATTGCATCCAATTTTTAGTTAACAAAATATTACGTAACCCCTTAAAATAAATGGAATATTTACAAAAAAATGTAAATATTCGGCCAACCATTTTTTTCAAAAAACATTAAAAAGGTTCGGAACACTTTTGAATTAATCTGATATAAAGAAAAGCATGAAATATGCTTCTCAAAAACTTTTGTCATTATACACCCAAGAGACCAGTGGTCAAGTAATTGATTTCCCCGAGTCTCCCCAGGCAGATTCTTATTTCAGAGCAAGAGTTTCTCCAGCTTAAATGGGAAGCGAATTATTGGAAATCCCTCGCCCACAAGGTCAACAACCAGGTAAAAAAGGTCATAGACGCACGCTAAAACCTGATCTGCCGGTAAAAGATGAATACAT
>Ga0255423_10139_pt1 | contig 12963 bp, 11 predicted proteins | sample ANMaggSeSYBR02H3_FD_182659 | JGI IMG/M metagenome (GOLD analysis project Ga0255423, IMG submission 182659) | Sediment cell enrichment communities from methane seep in Santa Monica Basin, California, United Staets - ANME aggregate JGI... | ecosystem: Environmental > Aquatic > Marine > Cold seeps >...
TACTTTATTTTTCTATGCCGACTCTGAATGTGAAGATGATGATAAAGTCGGCGAAATGAAAATCGAAAATAGTTGCTATGCCGTGCTCCACCCCTGTAATGCAAGAGCCATTTTTGAACCGGACACAACTTATTATTATGTAGTGGCAAGCGATATAGATGAGGACGATGACTTCTCTGATCCGATTGGGTTTACCGTTGACTATAGCGATATTGATTTTGCGTCCTTAGGATGTGAGCCGATTTTAAAATGTGCCACCTGTTTCGCTAAAAATGATTTATCTTTAAGCAAACGATTAAAAAGTCTGTTGGAAAACGCATCAAATTTTCTTCTTTCTCCCTCCACAGCGCATGCAACAACCTTTAATTTTCCAGGTTTTGTTATACTTTTAGCAACGGATACAATAGGGGCCCCAATAGAAAATGTTGTTGTTACGTTGAATTGCAATACTAGCAGCACGCGTACTTTGACGAGCATGATAAACGGCTGCTATGTTGAACTGGTCAGTGGCGGAACCTACCAAGTCACAGTTAATAACCCTTATTATGATGCTTTTGTTTGTCCATCCTCTATCTATATTGAACCTTGTTTTCAGATAACTGTAATAAGAGTAATTGCTCAATAAGTTATAGTATGGGCATTGGAATATTTGGCATCCTTCACGACAAGTCAAAAGTAGTTTACACTTTGTTGATCTTGTATTTTGGCAGTGAAAAATGAAGGATGCCAAACTTTTGATGCATGGCTTTCAAGCATACGAAACAAAAGTGTCATTTCAATCGAAAAGAATTTTTTGGAATAATTTAAAATCTATTTTGCTATCATCGCCCGCATCATATCACCGGCATTTTCAGCATGATCTGCAATGGATCCAATTATTTCAGCCAACGTTATCATATGAAATATTGTAACAGGATCAATGTTCATATTAAGTATCTTCTTCTTTATCATTGCTTCGACTTTATCTGCTTCATGCTCCTGCCGGCGAAGATTTCGAATAATATCCTTGACAAGTGTTCTTTGTTTTTCTGAAAAATTTTTAAAATACTTTCTCGCCTCTAATACCATAATGCTTAATTCTTCGATAGGATCAATATTTGCATCTACAAGAAGGAAAAACTCCTTTTGAAGTCCTTCCGGAATACCTGGTTCGCTTCTATATGATAACCAGTTCAGAGAATCCTCCACTGCATCAAGAACTCTATCTTGTTCTCTCAAGTACCTGAATAACTGGAACTTATCTACCGGCATCAAAGTGCCCTTTGGCAGATGCCCTCTAATGCGCCGTTTAATGGCATCTGCCTCAGTTTCCATTCTAATAACATCCTGCCTGAATTCTTCAAAGGTTTTGCATTTCTCAGAAATATGGCACTCTATAGCCTGTTGAAAAGCCCATGCACATTCTTTTACCTTCTCCGAATGCTCCTGCAATCCATCAAATGGAGATGCTATGAACATAGACATAAATGGTATACGCATAACTCTATCCTTTATAAAATGAGTTGAAGTATTTTAAAAATAGCCATACTGGTGAGAGCCGAAGCAGGTACCGTTAAAAACCAGTATAACATAATTTTAAATATTATACGAAAATTAACTGCTTCAATACCTCTCGCAAGTCCAACACCAAGCACCCCGCCTACTGTTGCATGAGTCGTAGAAACCGGAAGTCCCATTTTTGAAGCAACCAGCACTGTGGTTGCAGCAGCAAAATCGATAGCAAAACCTCGGGTATTAGTTAACGTAGTTATCTTCGAACCTATTGTATCCATTACACGATGACCGGCCATTGCTATGCCGCAGGCTATGCCTATTCCGCCAAAAAAAAGGAGAAAAAAAGGTACGGGCACGGTGGCTCCGACATTTCCTGTTTTTACAATAAAATATATTACTGCAAGAGGCCCTATTGCATTGGCCACATCATTTGAGCCCTGCGCCAAAGCAACATAGCAGGATGTTCCTATTTGGATACGTTTAAAAATAGTTTCAGCGGTATTTGTCGATTTTTTCTTAATAAAACGGGACAGGAGGTTTTTACATATTATACCGAAAATAATTGACAGAATTAGTGAAACAGCTAATGCATCCGGAGTTTCAATGGAAAGCTTTTTGCCAAGAGGGGTCTTAAAAAGAAACGATAAAATAATGACAAATAAAGTTATACCGACAAAATAAGGTGATAAATTAAGTGCTTTAGTAAATTGATTCTTCTTGGAAATTATTAATCTGACAATAATCTTAAACATTATAAAGGCAATAATAATGCTGAAAAAAGGAGAAATTATCCAGCTTATTACAACTGCTGCCAGTTTGCCCCATTTAATTACTGAAAAACCACCTGCCATTATTCCAAAACCAATCATAGCTCCGACAATCGAATGGGTTGTTGAAACAGGAAGGGACTTCCAGGTAGCGAAACTGACCCACAAAGCTGCAGCAAGCAAAGCTGAAAGGGCTCCAATCAAAGCCACCTGAGGATCTGCAAGAATTTCGGCTGAAACAATACCTTTACGAATTGTATTTGTAACATGCGATCCAATGAAAATTGCACCAAGAACATTCAATATACCGGCGATAAATACTGCCTGGCGTATTGTTATAGCCTTGGCCCCTACAGCAGAAGCCATAGAGTTGGCCACATCGTTTGCGCCTATATTCCAGGCCATGTAAAAACCAAAAATATAGCCGACAATGAGGATACAATAATTTGAAGTCATACTAACTCATTTTATTTTTGACCGAGCCCTTAATGCTGCAAACACTCAAATATTCCAAATCAGGACATATCATTGCCTATAGGTCAAATCAATTTAAAAAAATTCTTTTACGTGGTTTTTGTTTTTCAAGCGAGTTGTTTTGTGATAATTGATAGACTTAAGGCTTCAGTCTATCCACCTGAGTAGTTACTAACAAGATGTTTTGTTGACTTTTAAAAAAGTATATATTACTAAAATAAATATGATTGTATCTAAAATACGCGGTGTTTTAAGGGATAGATGATCCGGATTCAAGTATGTTTTTAGACTAGTTTTTTTGAAGCCGTTGCAAAAAGTCTTCAGAGAGCCTACAGTATTAAAATAGGTATCCTGAAGACTTTTTGCTTTTAATCCTCTGATTGATTTGATACATGTTTTGAATCCGGCTGTAATTTTTTCTTTATAGAAATTTGAAAACTCAAAAGTAACTTGTTAACAATTAGAGGTGGCGGGCATTTAAATTTAAAACGGCTGACTGTTTGAGCGTATTAGTGAGCATTAAGAAAAAAGAGGCACTTTTGTATATTTTTGTTAAAAGGATAAACTCAAGCCATAACGTTCTATTTTTCTAACTGATATTAATACTCTTTTTTCTTTAGGCTCACTTATGCGCGAGTTTCAGACGTTCTTAAACCTAAATTGAGCTATTTTTGGCTCGATCTGTACTGATCTCTTGCGCATCAAGGATTCGCGAAAATCCTCGACATATCCACGGGTATGCCTGCGGTTTTAGCAAACCCTTATGCATCAAGATCTCAGCACATTTCTTCCCCAAAAATCGCTCAACTTAGGTTAAATTTAATTGCCCGCTGCCTCTCGTTAATCTCATATTTGAGTTTTCAAATTTCTGTTTATAGAAATTTTGCTGCTAATTTTGATGAACTCGTAAGAATTTTATTTTTCACGAAGCATGAAAGGATCAAATGATGTCAACCGACATCCAAACTCTCAAATCATTAGATCTTTTTGCGGATCTAAATTTTGGCGAGCTGGAACAGATAGCCCCATTAATGCACCTGATGAAGGTCACTGAGGGAGAAGTCTTAACGCGAAGGGGTGAGCCTGCCAGTACTTTTTTCATTATTCTATCAGGCAATTTTATGCTTTCTTTTAACAAAGAACGCTCGTTTACCCTGCACAATAAAGGTAATATTATCGGCCTGTCAACAGTTGTTGCTCCTTTCCGCTATACAGGCACAGCAGTTGCCCTTACGGATGGTCTGGTGCTGTTGATGCAGGGCCAGGAGTTTTTGCGTCTTGTTCAAAGCAATTCGGCTCTTGGCGACACAATCATGCGAAAAATCAATGAAATAGTTTTGGAAAGAATGCCTTATATGACAGGGACTTGGGGGAAAGGAGACATTAATTGTTTGGCTTTGAAGCAATAATAGCCCATGATGGACTTGGTATTTCTGTTATCGGGATCACGATAGTCTTTGTAAGTCTTATACTTCTATCTTTTGCAGTTTCCCAGATTCACAAGTTAATCGAACTATGGGATAAAAAAAATACATCTTATCAACGTGTAAAAAAAACACAACAAAAAGATCAAAAGACACCGTCAGTCTCAGATCTGGCCATACCCCAAGACGTTCAAAGGGCTTCACGTCAGTTCAAGCTTTTAATTGAATGGATGGGCGAACCATTTTCGCTTCCAAAACTTCTTTATCTTTCGGGAAAATGCGGGCTTTCCCGTCCACATTCAACTATTAATGAATTACTTAAGTGCGAATTAATTATACCTGATGAAAACGGTTATTTTATTTGGAACACACGGGTTGAAGAAAAAAGGAGTAGTACTTAATCAATGACTGATCTATTCATGGAATTTTTATCTAATACCGGCTTTGCGTTAGTCGACTACCGTAATATAATAATGCTTCTGGTTGGTATAATAATTGTTTATCTCGGAGTAGCGAAACAGTATGAGCCCCTTTTGCTTGTGCCGATAGGCTTTGGCATATTGATTGGCAATATTCCCATAATCAAGGATTTTGGTCTTGGAATCTATGAAAGCGGAAGTTTTTTGAACTATGTATATTATGGCGTAACACATGATATTTATCCGCCGCTGATTTTTTTAGGTATTGGTGCATTAACCGACTTTTCCACAATGCTTGCGCGACCTGTATTAATGCTCTTAGGGGCTGCTGCTCAGATAGGTATTTTCACTACTTTTCTGGGAGCGCTTGCAATCGGATTTCCCCCCAATGAAGCTGCATCCATCGGTATTATTGGAGGTGCAGACGGGCCTACTGCGATTTTTCTTACCGCTATGCTTGCTCCAAGACTAATAGGGCCGATAGCTGTGGCGGCATATTCCTATATGGCCCTGGTCCCGGTAATCCAGCCTCCTATCATGAGACTTCTTACCACTCGTAAAGAACGACTTATTAAGATGGAAGAGCCCCGAGAAGTATCAAAGAGAGAAAAAATTATTTTTCCGATTGTCGGCTTTTTGCTTTGCTGTTTTTTGGCGCCGGCCGCCTTGCCTTTGCTTGGGATGCTGTTTTTTGGAAACCTCCTAAAGGAATGTGTTGTTGTAGAACGTCTTGCAAAAACCGCCAGAACATCTTTGATTGATATTGTTACTATATTGCTTGGCGTAACTGTTGGCGCCAGCACACAGGCTGATGTGTTTTTGACTCGTCAATCTATCGGCATTTTTGCGCTGGGCGCATTTTCCTTTGCTATTGCAACAGCATCAGGAGTTATATTCGCAAAGATTATGAATCTTTTTTTACGGAAAAAAATCAATCCCCTTATAGGCGCCGCAGGAGTGTCCGCTGTTCCTAATTCCGCACGGGTTGTTCAGATGGTTGGACAAAAAGAGGACCCAACAAATTTTCTCCTTATGCATGCAATGGCGCCTAACATATCCGGTGTTATAGGCTCAGCAATTGCTGCAGCAATTTTATGGAGTTTTATGAGCCTTTAAGCTAAGGAACATAAGGAACAAAGTGCCTAAAGTGAGCTAAAGTATATTAAAGTGCCTAAAGTTGAGGAATGCACCTTCGGCGCTGCCGGTTTTATTTTTTTTACCATACAACTTTGCTCACTTTGTTTATATGTGAACTTATAACCAAGCCCTAAAAATCTATAGCACGCCGAAGGCGTACCATAACTTTAGGCATTTTAGGCACTTAATTATTAAAACTATTCGTTTTCTATCATCATCATCTAAGAAGGACGGAGGAAATATTATGCTGGTTCAAGGATGGATAGCAAATCAGGTAATTTCAGTTGACGAGGAAACTTCTATGATGAAAGCTTATACTCTCATGAAAGAAAACAATATCCGTCGTCTTCCTGTAGTCCGAAAGGGGAAATTGGTAGGAATCGTTACTGATACTGATTTAAAAGAAGCCTGTCCATCAACAGCGACCACATTAGATATATATGAAATAAATTATCTTTTATCTGAGGTTAAAGTCAAAGAATCAATGTCAAAGGATGTTGTTTATGTTAAACCGGATGAAACCGTAGAATTCGCAGCCGTGTTGATGCTTGAAAACAAAATTTCAGGGCTCCCGGTAGTAAACGATCAGCACAATCTAATAGGAGTTATTACCCAAACAGATATATTTAAAGCGCTGATATATATTTCAGGGGTTTACAAAGGCAATGTTCAACTTGCTTTTTGTCTGGAAGATAAACCAGGATCAGTGAAAGAGGTAGGCGATGTAATTCGAAGCTTTGGTGGTCGTATGGTCAGCATTGTAACCAGCTATGACCTTGCAGATGAAGGCTACAGAAATGTTTACATTCGCATTAAGCCTATGGAACATGAAAAACTGGCTCAACTGGTCAAAATGCTGGAAGAAAAATTCACAGTACTGTACACCGTTAAAGAGTCGCTTGATCAGATAAAAAACAGAATACTTCCCAAATCATAAAGACTATAAGGTAGCCGCTCGCTGCTTGAAACTTGAAATTGGAAAGAACAGCACAAAAGCATGAAGGCCAAATTTCTATTTTCTAATTTTAATGTTCCGTGAACGCTTACACTATAAGCAACCGTTCACAGGGTTAAAGGTTACTCGGCTTTTAACTGTGAACCGTAAACCTGAGTAGTTGCGAAGATTTCTATATTTTATAAAATATCTTTCCTATTACCACACTGCTAAAGCCGACTGCACGCAGATTTTTTTCATGTTTCGCCATCGCCCCATTTTTCATCAGGTGATTGACTTATAAACCATATCTGGCATGATGACCGGAATTTACAGTATATTTCAGGATCACGGCATACAAAACATTCCTCGCACAAATATATACTATGCTTAGAACACATAATTTCTGTTTCTCGGTCAGGATGATTTATACATTTTCCCATATATAGCTCCGGCATCTTTCAAAACAGGTCAAAAGTAGTTGACACTTTTTTCAACCTGTACGATTACACAACATAGAAGTGCCTAAAGTGAGCTAAAGTGCCTAAAGTTGTTGTGGTACGCCTTTGGCGTGCTAATTAATTATCTGAAAGTCTATAGAAGAAAGTTGCTCCGATATGCATTAATAGCTCAAGTAACCTATATATTAATAGGCAGAATACCTTAACTTTAGGCATTTTAGCTCACTATTTTCTTATTAATATACTATAAAAAAAATTATTATGAAAGAGTTTTTCAAAGTAACTGATTTAGAACATACACTCAAATATTCTGCCGGCTTTCCCAATGTTGGGACTGAATTTGTTGAGCTGCATAAAGCGTTTGAAAGAATCCTTGCTGTTGACATTGTTTCAGACATTAACCTGCCTGATTTTGCTCGTTCTACTATGGATGGCTATGCAGTTAAAGCTTCATCTACTTTTGGCGCAACTGAAGAAAATCCAGCATATCTGACAGTCAAAGGTACAATTGATATGGGTAAACCTGCCAGCCTTTCAATAAGTTCCGGCGAGGCTGCGAGAATTTCTACAGGAGGAATGTTGCCCGATGGTTCAGACAGCGTTATAATGGTTGAATATACGGAAATTATAGATAAAAGAACTATTGAAATATACAGAAGTGTTGCCCCTGGCCGGCATGTATTAGCAATAGGAGAAGATATTAAAAAAGGAGATAATCTACTCTCGTGTGGCCAGAGGCTGAGGCCTCAGGAAATAGGATTACTTGCCGCTCTCGGCAAGGATTCTGTAAAAGTATATAAAAAACCGGTTATTGGTATTATTTCTACTGGAGATGAAATAGTACCGATAAATAATATACCTGACAAAGGCCGGATTCGCGATATAAATACTTATACTCTATTCAGCCTGGTACGTGAAGCAGGTGGCATCCCTGTCACTTATGGAATCGTCGGGGATGATTTTGACGCTCTTTTAGAGAAGTGTTCTATTGCGATTGCTTATTCGGATATGGTTTTGATTTCAGGAGGCAGTTCTGTTGGAACACGGGATTTGACAGTAGAAGTACTTTCCTCTTTGCCGGGCTCGGATATTATGGTCCATGGAATTTCCATAAGCCCCGGTAAACCGACAATTTTGGCCAAGACCAGTGGTAAAGCCATATGGGGTTTGCCTGGCCATGTTGTATCGGCTATGATAGTATTTGAAATTGTCATCCAGCCATTTATTGAAAAAATAAGCGGTCTTTCTTTAAAGTATAAAAAGGAATTAAGAATACCCGCACTGCTTAGCAGAAATATATCATCCGCTCAGGGACGTATAGATTATATGCGTGTCAGGCTGATTGAGAAAAACGGTATTAAGTGGGCTGAACCGGTTCTTGGCAAGTCAGGGCTCATAAGCAATCTGACAAAGGCCGACGGCCTCATCGAGATAGGAATAAATACAGAGGGACTGGATAAAGGCTCAAAGGTCTGGGTTATTCCAGTATAAAAAAATGAACAACAGTCGCAATATATATTTAAAGATGAAAACCCTGAAAGAGGCACGTGAAATCCTTTTTGATCTTTTTCCTTCAGATAAAGTTCTTTCGAGTGAGTTTGTTCAGGTCCCTGATTCAGTGGGAAGGGTGCTTGCAGAGGCGGTAACGGCAAAGCTTTCATCACCTCATTTTTACGCATCCGCTATGGATGGAATTGCAGTCAAAGCTGAAAATACATTTGGAGCAAACGAATTAAGTCCAATGGAACTTACAGTCGGGGAAAATGCATTCTTTGTCAATACCGGAAATATGCTTCCTGAAAATACAAATGCAGTTATTATGGTTGAACATATAAATGTTATAGATGAAAACAGTATGGAAATCGAAGCACCGGCATACCCCTGGCAAAACATTCGCAAGATGGGAGAAGATATAGTAGCAACAGAGCTGTTGTTCCCACAAAACCATGTTATTACCCCCTATTGCCTGGGGGCGCTGTTGTCCGGAGGCATATTTTCAGTCCCAGTAAAGAAAAAACCAAAAGCGCTTATTATTCCGACAGGATCAGAACTTGTTGACTGGCGAAATGCTGTAATTGAAGATATTAAGCCGGGTCAGGCTCTTGAAACAAATTCGTTTGTCTTTGGCAAACTTATTGAATCTTGCGGCGGTTCTTTTATAAGGCATGAGATAATCAAAGATGATATGGAAAAAATAAAGGCCGCTGTTTATGATGCTGTAAACAGCGACTTTGACATTGTCCTTATTATAGGAGGATCATCCGCTGGATCAGAAGATTATGCAAAAAAAGTAATTAACGATCTGGGGGAAGTACATGTCCATGGTGTAACAATAATGCCCGGGAAGCCGGTAATAATAGGCTCAGTAAATAACAAGCCTGTATTTGGCATACCGGGATATCAGGTATCAGCAATCGTGGCATTTGAGCAGTTTGTACGGCCTCTGATTTACAGGATGCTTGATCAGGTGGACAATGAACGAAAAAAAGCACCAGTAGAACTTACACGAAAAATTGCCTCAAAACTTGGGGTAGAAGAATTCCTGCGCGTAAAGCTTGGTGTTGTTGGTGACAGGATTGTGGCAACTCCTTTGCCGAGAGGTGCGGGCTGCATAACCACCTTAACCAGGGCAGATGGAATTATTCGAATCCCAAACCATATAGAAGGATTAAATATTTATGAAAATGTCGATGCAGAACTTCTGCATCCCGTGTCTTATATAAAAAATACAATTGTCGCAGTTGGAAGTCATGACAACTCACTTGACACCCTGGCTGACCAGATAAGGTCAGGACACGGCTGTATTACACTTTCCTCAAGCAATGTCGGCAGCATGGGTGGATTGATGGCGATAAAAAAGGGAGTATGTCACCTGGCCGGCTCACATCTTCTAAACACCGAAGACGGTTCTTATAACATATCATACATAAAGAAATATCTGCCCAATATCAGCATAAGACTTGTCAATTTTGTATTCAGGGACCAGGGGCTGATTGTGCCTCCCGGCAATCCAAAGAAAATACAAGGTATAGAAGATCTTGGTCGCGACGATATTGTGTTTGTAAACAGACAGGCTGGATCGGGAACAAGGATCCTTCTTGATTACAGGCTGCAACAGTTAGACATTGAACCCAGGGCAATAAGGGGATATGAAAATGAGGAATATACTCACATGTCTGTAGCGGTTGCAGTGCTCAGCGGGGCAGCAGATGTGGGTTTGGGAATTTATGCTGCCGCAAAGGCGCTTAATCTGAATTTTATACCTGTTGTCACAGAACAGTACGACCTTGTAATTCCAAAAGAACATTTCGAGTCAAAAAATATCCGGATTCTGCTTGAAACCATAAACACCGCAAAATTTAAAAAGCGGGTTGAAGCATTAGGTGGATATCATACTGAACGAACAGGGGAGATTATTGCGAGCCTGGACTAACACTCGGGCTCAGTAGTCAGCAATAAATCAGCAATTCCCGCTGCAAAACAGCTTAACTTGTTGAAATTACTGCATTTTGTCTAAATAAGTTCACGAAACAAATGTCTAACATATTGATATTGTTGATTTTTTGTAGATAGATTTTTTATTGTAATATCAAGTGGTTACAGTTTTCATCGTAAACTCTTTTTGAGGATTTGTAATGATTTAAATAAGTTAAGTCGTTTTACAGCGGGAATTGCTGACAGATGTGTAGAGTGGGGAGGATTGTATCAGGATATTTCAAGGGGAATACCCAGGGGATCTTCGTTGTCTCCATTGCTCGGCGCTTTCTACCTGATGGAACTGGATAAAAAGATGAAAAAGCTGGAAGTCAAGTATTTCCGGTACATGGATGACATCCTGATACTTGCGACAACAAGGTGGAAACTCAAAAAAGCAATCCGGGTGCTCAACCAGACATTTGACGAACTAAAGTTGGAAAAGCACCCGGACAAAACATCAATTGGTCGGATAGAAAAAGGATTTGATTTCTTAGGGTATCACTTTAACCAGATGGGATAGGCATAGCCACAGCAACCGTGGAACGCTTTATGAAAAAGGCATACCGGCTTTATGAGCAAAAGCCGGGGGAGAATGAACACTCCCCCCGGCTTGGTATGTATGTTAAGCGATGGCTGCTGTGGACGCTAGCCGGTACTAAGTGTGAGGTTCTCTCGGAATCTTAAAATGGCTAGGTGGATAGGTGAACCGATATATACAATCGATAAAAAAATCACGAGTGTGGTGTTTATTTATGTCGAATGAGCTCGTAAAAAGGATTGGACCTTATTCTTAAATGTTGCGCCAAATTTAAGTCAATTGCTGTCATACATTATAAGATAGAGGTTGGCAGGCATTCTGTCATGTAAAAACCTCAATCTACTATGTTTGATTAATGACATTCGTTTAAGCCCTTATTGTATAAGGTTATACAGCTTTTACAATTTTTGGAAAATATGGTTTATTTACGATATTTTATGTTTAATATAATGTAATAGTTACGGATAATTACTTGGTATTATTTATTCAAACCTACTATTCTGAGGTTCTTATAGTTAATTTATCTCCCAAACACTTATGCTATAAGGCTTTAAAGCAAATCAAGATTATTTAGCGCAACATTTAAGTTATTGTTGTATGCAATATAATCGTTTCGTGCGATTACACTCCATTTCATACGCGGGTGCCTCAGTCCACATGGAGTGAGTATCCATACAGAATCCGACAAATCCACGGAAGCTAGCATCTGACGAGTTCCACGCATCGCAATCGGATGTCATGCAATCCGCGCACGTCAACGTGTTGGTCCATGCACTGTCACTCTCCTCATGTTCATCTACTACTGTGCCGCATTCTTTAACGTTTATTGGTGACTGCAAAGTACCGTCAGTGAGGTCACTCCAATCGTCTGCTACTATATCTCCATTGACTAGAATGTACGGTGATGTGGAATGACTAAGTCTGTCACTAACGCAAATTGACACTGTGGACAGCCATGCTTTGTACGTGCCTGGTAACCCAACATCTAATGCTAATTGGTTGCATTTGGAATCGGCCCCATCAAGTCCACCTAAGTTGCCCTGATAAGTTACTGACGTCACGAATACCCGTTTCGGTTGATTGCCCGGTTTGCACACTTCGGTGCCATCTGGCAGTCTGTCTATACACCACACTTCGGGATCACCGTGGTCCAGGTGCGATTGGTAAGCGGGTTCGGCGATAGTGATCACATGACCAATGGGAACTTCGCCTTGGTCGTCGCCGAAATCGTGGGTACCGGTGATGTGGCAAACGGCCACCTTTTCCTGTCCACCGGAAACGATTGCTACCGTCGTGAGCAGCAGAACGATCATAAATACAAGGGCTAAAACAAAACGTGACTTATTCATGTCCTCCTCCTTCCTTAGATGATGATTAACCTACTCGAGATGTTACAAAAGTTATGGCTTTTTCATGACTATAGATCCCTTAATTATCACCTCCTTTCTAAGATAATTCAAGTTCCGATGTTTTGAGTGGGCTTAAAAGAATACATAGGGTCACGGGTGTTTTACTTACAGATTGTTTCGGGATATTGAATGTGAAGTTCCGTTGAGACTCAACTCTAAACTATCGGATCGATGATTATATCAAATTGAGGATTGAGATTTCGCTGCCACACTGCCGCAATTAAAATACTTTTATTTGAATTTTTGGTAGTCCCTACAAAACAGTGCGGGTCAATAATTTCAATAAGTTAGATATCATGTCTTCTGACAGCACATAGTGAAAAATCAGGTGTTTACAAAGTAAAATAGGGGAGTATTCCCAAACCTGCACTGCTTTGTAGGGACTACCAAATTTTTCATACAATTCAGATGATGTCAATCAGAATAAGC
>Ga0255423_10140_pt1 | contig 12949 bp, 12 predicted proteins | sample ANMaggSeSYBR02H3_FD_182659 | JGI IMG/M metagenome (GOLD analysis project Ga0255423, IMG submission 182659) | Sediment cell enrichment communities from methane seep in Santa Monica Basin, California, United Staets - ANME aggregate JGI... | ecosystem: Environmental > Aquatic > Marine > Cold seeps >...
GACGTAATCCTCTGTTTCATAGCCTTCCCTGTTCCGAAACCACATGTTGTAATTGGAGTAGTCGGCGCGGCTGGTCGTATATATCAATGCATGCCGGCCATCTTCCTCCAGGAAACATATCTGCTCTGAAATAACGCCTGATGCTTCTGCAAACGATGCAGACGCAAGCAAACAAAATGCTACCAACAATTTTTTCAGATGAGTCATTATGAAACCTCCTTTTTGGTTCTCCCTAATTTCCAATTTCTATTTTCCAATTTCAAGCAGTGAACGGCTACTATCAGAGTTATATATTTACAGGTTCTTACTCGACTAAACCCGGGATAGTGCCCATGGTTCCGTAGTTTGAGCCACCTCCCCGGCCAGATTCTATCATATCACAGATGACTTTTGCCTGTATTATTTTGTCAGGTGCGTCTTGAACCTCAGTGATAGTGACCACGGCAAACCCTGTAATCGTTATATCTCCATGTGGATTGCGGCAGTCATCCCAGTCGTAGACTACCACACTTGTTGTCCATGTATCCGGATTCTCATCGGCATCGAGGACTCCGTCATTTAATACTTTCATGGCGTCGAAAAGGGCCTTCATTTCGTCGAATGCAGAGGTTACGGTGCCTCCGGTAAACGTAAATTCTGTTTCACCGGCTTGTACCGGAGGACTTTCATATGTTCTATCTGGTGGAGTAAGCCCCTCTAATATTTCCCTAAGCTTACTAGCGTTTGCTGGGCTCTCGTCATAGGTATGCCAGCCTGCACATCCCTCAAGAGTCCCGGTAGGGTAAAACTTGATAGGCTGGTTACAGTATTCATCTTTTTCAAACCATTTTTTTGAAATTCCCGCAGGAAATGGAAGTCCCCCCGGACCGGCTGTACTCTGGCCGGTTAAGGCTGCGGTAGCGTCTGCCGAGACATCAACACTATCAATCCCAAATATTTTTGCAAAGAAGGTGGTTATCGGACCGTTGGCACTGCCGTCCCGTCGTGCAATAATCCTTACGGCATCCGGGCCGACAATTGGAGCCGCCATTGGAGGCAATGGGTTTGTCCCGTCCCAGTTGCCGATGGTCACGTCGGCATCATTGATGACTATATTCATTTTTGCTGCCTGATTTTTGAGGGCGACCTGCTGGGCGACACCCACAATATCAGATCGAGAAAACTCGTGCGTTTGCTGCTCATCATAGGAGAGCCCCTTATATATCGAGCCCAAATAGCCAGCCCCTGCTAATGCCGCGGCATCGGCCACGTTCTGGAGCTCGTTTTTAGTGACATACATAAAACCCACATCAACCGCCAATGCTGTAAAACCGATTAGCATGGTCAGAACAATGGCAACGATCACGGCGGAAACACCGGCCTGATTTTTGACTTTTTCAAAAAAATTGAAATAGGATTTCATTTGCTTCCTCATTAAACCAAATTTTTATAAGGATTATTCCATCTTCATCACTGAAGTGGCCCGTAAATCTATGTCACCGACCAAGTTAAATAAAAAAAGAAATTTGTATGTGTAGTCCACAGTTACCCCCAGGTCGCATTGGAACGTTGTGCATGGGGCAGAGATAAAAATATCATCAGCGGTTAATACGTCGTCGCCAAAGGTAATTAGATGCTGCGCGCCGTAATTAAGCACGACCGCCTTAATTTCGTCGTTTGATAGCCGATTCGCACGCGCGATGATTCCGGCGCGTGCGCCTTCCCGTGCTGCATTGGTAATGACCTGGCGGTTGAAGATGAACAAGCTGAATTCAATTATGCCGAAAATCAGGGTAATGAGTAAGGATAAAACAATCGCAAATTCAACTGCTGTTGCGCCTTTTTGATTAAAGAAAATACTCTTTTTTTGCATTTGAATTACCCTTTTTTTTGTTCACTCCATTCGCATTATGGTTTGTGCAGACAGGGTTTTGTCGGTAAAGCCCAGGATAGCGCCGAACAAGAAATCGTAATCATAAGTGACTCTGACGGTACGGTCGTTTTGTGCATCCGGCGCAGAGACAGTAACCGCGTTTGCCTGCAATTCATTAGCACCATTCAGGTTAATCAGCTTGCCGCTGCAGTAGTTTTCAACGATTTGTATGATATCGGCATTCACAGTTTCCGCTACAATTCCGGCGCGAGCCCCTTCCCTGCTCGCATTGGTAATCACCTGCTGATTATAGAACAAGAGCCCGAATTCAATTGAACCGCAAACCAGTAGAATTAGAATCGGAAGGCAGATCGCAAACTCAACTGCGGCAACCCCTCTGTTGTTCTGTAAATATATCATCAGCGATTCCTGTGTGCCGGCTTTCTTTAACACCGGTCTTCTTTAAACAACGGTTTACAGTTCACAGTTCACAGTTTACAGTTTACGGTTCACGGTTGATTGCCTTAATTTCTTCATTGTTCTCTAACCTCTCGTGGAATATAAATCTGTGTTCTCAGCTCCACAGCCGATTCTTGTACAATATTTATAAACCTTCTGTTTTTTTAACCGTGAACTGATAACCGTAAACTATCAAATACATCCTAAGGGTGCAAAAGTACCTGGTATATGCGAATAGCTGCCGGCCCCAAAATTACAACAAACAGGGACGGAAAAACAAAAAAAATCAAAGGCACCATTAGCTTTACCGGCAGCTTTGCTGCTATCTCCTCTGCTTTCTGAAACCTTTTTGTTCTAAAGGAATCAGAGAAAACCCTCAGAGATTGGGCAATACTGGTGCCGAATTTGTCCGCCTGGATCAACAGGGTCACAAGGCTGTGAATGTCTTCAATACCGGTCCGCTCGGCCAGGTTTCTCAGCGCGTCTTCACGCGACTTTCCTGCTCTTATTTCCAGGTTCAGGATATTGAATTCTTCACTTAACACCTCGTTGCTTAACTTTATTTCTTTTGCCACCCGGTTTATGCCTGCATCCAGCCCCATGCCTGTTTCCACACAGACCACCAGCAGATCAAGCGCATCAGGAATTCCTTCAAATATCTTATTTTTCCTGGCAGAGGTTTTCATGCGCAGCCAGATATCAGGCAAATAGTAGCCTGAAAAGGCAAGGAAAAAAGAGATAAACAGCTTTGTGGAACCATCAACAGGTTTTAAAAAAATGATTCCAAGAATGAAACAGACGGGCAGAGAAAATGCGAACAAAAATTTGCTTCCCCAAAAAAGAGCTGGAACATTTGCGTTACGCAGGCCGGCCATAAGAAACCTGGTTCTCATTTGAGCATAATTTGCAACTTGCTTCGGGATCAGACGTTTACCTAATAAAATTAAGAAATTTAGGATTGGTTTTTGGGCCGCGTCTCTGGTTTCTGAAGATGATTTTTCTTTATTGAACGTATTTCTGTTTTCACCAGTTTTCCGCACTTTTTCTGTCAGCTCACGCGCCTTGGCATTTTGACGAATATATTGATATAATCCCGCAAAAAACAGAAGCACTGCCAGAAAAGCTGATGCGGAAATTAAAATCGGAATATTTGAAATCGTGGATGCCATTTCATGCTCCTCTATGTTATAAGTTGAGCTATTAGCGTTTAGCTGTTAGCTCTTAGCTGAATGTGTTATAAGTTTGATCTTTTAAGCTAATAGCTAATAGCTAACAGCTAACAGCTAACAGCTAACAGCTAACAGCTAATCGCTCAATTTAGGTACTAAATTACACTTTGATATTAACCATTTTTTTCATCACAAGAATTCCCATCACCATCATACATGCTGCTATGCCGGCCATTATCCTCCCGGCAGGCTCAGTAAACAGGGTGTTGATATAATCCGGGTTTATGAAACGAAGAGCTATTATTAGAAGAAAAGGTATTGCGCAAAGAATTATAGCCGATAATTTTCCTTCTGCGGCCAGGATCTTGACCTTGCCGTACAGCTTAAACCTTTCACGAATAATATAAGCCAGGCTCTCTATAATCTCGGCAAGATTACCACCGGTTTCACGCTGCAAAATCACGGAAATGACAAAAAATTTCAAGTCATGGCAATCAATTCGATCTGTAAGATTTTTCAATGCATCAGGAACGCTTACCCCAAAGTTGATTTCATTCAGGGTCTCATCAAATTCAGGGCCAAGCGGGTCGTCAAACTCATCGGCAGCCAGCTTCATGCCGCTTGGAAAGGAATGGCCTGCTTTTAATGAACGGGCAATCAATTCCAGACCTTCAGGCAGTTGTCTCTGAAATTTTTCCATTCTTTTCTTTTTTTTCCGGCAAAGATAAAAGAAAGGAATTATAGCCAGTGCCGGCGCAATTATTATGGAAAGCACATAATTGCCTGTGATTAAAACTCCGCCAAAAAAGCCTGTCAGCGCAAGGATAATTGTAAGTAATATAAAAACACCGAGACGATATTGAGCATTGGCTTGTTGTAAAAACCGGTCTAACCGTTGGGGCCCCGGAATGCGCAAAAGAATTTTGTTCAAAAAGGGAACATCACTTAGCAGTTTTTTTTGTAGAATATCAGGAACTCCGGCTTTGTTTTTTTTATAGGAAAATGTTTTCAGCCTTTTCCGGATCTTTTTGCGGTCCGGGTTGCGCATGGTTCTGTAAGCATAGACAATCATTTCTGTAACAAAGATTGACACAGCGAATATAATTATGGCAATAAGGATTTTCATTCTTTAACTCCATTCGTAAACCGTGAACGGCTACCTCCATTCAAACTCAAACTGCTGCATTAAAAAGATCATTGGAAATCTCTATTCCGGCTAAAGTAAATTTATCGATGAATTTAGGCCGAATACCATGAAATCTGAATTCTCCTTCTATTTTACCATTCTCATCTATACTTTTTTGCTGGAATGAAAAGATTTCTTGCGTGGTAATCATGTTTCCCTCCATTCCCGTGATTTCCTCCAAAGACACCAGTTTTCTTGTTCCATCAGTCAGGCGGGATACCTGAATAACAACATTGATGGCGGAGCTGACAAATTTCCTCAGAAACTCACTCGGGATATCGAGGTTTGCCATAGCCACCATAGTTTCGAGCCGCAACAGGGCATCGCGGGGAGAGTTGGCGTGGACAGTTGTTAAAGACCCATCATGTCCGGTGTTCATGGCTTGAAGCATGTCAAACGCCTCTTTCCCGCGGACCTCCCCCACAATAATGCGATCAGGACGCATCCTTAAGCTGTTTTTCACAAGTTCTCTCTGCGTAATCTCACCCTTTCCCTCTATGTTTGGAGGTCTGCTTTCCAGCCGCACCAGGTGTTCCTGCTTTACCTGTAATTCCGCAGCATCTTCGATAATAACAATCCGTTCGTTTTCAGGAATAAACCGGGAAAGAACATTTAACAAAGTGGTTTTACCACTGCCGGTGCCTCCTGAAATCAAGACGTTCAGCTTTGCCTTGACAACTCCTTTCAAAATTTCAGCGATTTCAGGAGTCAATGTTTTCAGCATGATCAAATCGTTTAATTCCAGGGGATTTACGGCAAAACGCCTGATAGAAACCGAGGGCCCGTCAACAGCTACAGGGGGTATAATTGCATTGACCCTGGAACCATCCGAGAGCCTGGCATCTACCATAGGAGAAGACTCATCAATGCGCCGTCCCACAGCAGAAACGATTTTATCAATGATTTTCATCAGGTGAGCATCATCTTTGAACCTTGCATCAGTAGGTTCCAGCTTACCCAGTTTTTCCACATAGATATGTTTGTATGTATTAACCAGGATATCGGAAACCGCTGGATCTTTAAGAAAAGGTTCAAGTGGGCCGAGCCCCATCACTTCATCCTGGATTTCCGTAAAGAGCCGCTCTCTTTCCATTGCATTGAGGGGCGCGGCAAAGTTTTCTTCGCCCAATATTCTTTGTACAATGACCCTGATCTGAGACTTGAGAACATCGTGCTCAAGTTTTTCAATAGCGGAAAGGTCAATAAGATCTAATAAACGATCGTGAATTCTGGTCTTTAACTCGAAATATTCATCAGGCACATAATTCATTGTGATATTTTTTGGCATGCTTTCCAGGTTCATTTTCATCTTCGTTTACCTCCGCTTTGTTTTCAATATTTCCCACCACTTTGTTGTTTGATTTTTCTCTTTTGGCGCAAAGGTATCAGCCAGATCATTCAGGTTCCTGGTTATCTGCGCTTTGGCTGCAATCTCGGAGAGCGGCTTTCCGTTATTTATAGCGGACATTGTTGTGCTGTAATCGTTTGGTATGGTCCAGAATATCTTTTTATGAATGCTCTCTTCCGCGTCTTGCAGAGAAATCTCCGAATTTGTCAAATAACGATTAATCACAATCCTGATCCGTTCTTCCGGAAGAAAACCCAGATCACTAATTGATTGTAAAAGCTTATTAGTATTGGACATGCAGGGAAGGCTCAGAAGAGACATGAGCAAAATATTGTCCGACATTTCCAGAACTTTCAGGGAAATTTCATTTGCGGACTGGCCTGCGTCAATTATCACAAAGTCAAAAAGTTTTTGCATGAAACCTATGAGATGTCCCATCATTTCAGGGGCCGCAGATGCGGAACCATTTAAACTGCCCGGAGACGGGAGGATATGAACTCCGGAAGAATGTTTGGAAAGGGTGTTCATTAAAAATGTAGAATCCAGTCTGGAAATATTTTTTACTATTTCACCCCAATGATAGCCCGGCTTGATTTCTAAAAACAGAGGCACTTCTCCGAACATCATATTCATGTCTATCAGAGCTACTGATTGAACGCTTTTTTTCTGAGCCAGGTTGACTGCCAGATTTACGGCAACCGTAGTTGTTCCTATTCCTCCCTTGCTGCCGACAACACTTATAATTTGCCCGATTTTCGGGGAGTTTCTACGGTTGGCTCTCTTTATTTTTTTCTTTAATTCTTTCAGAGCTATCTTTACTTCTTCTTCTTTAAGAGGAAGAATGAAAAATTCTTTTGCGCCGGTTTTTATAGCCTGCATCAGGACCGCGGGATCGGAATTCTCTGAGATTAGAAAAACTTCGGCTGCCGCGTCAGAATTTAATAATGACCGGATGTATTGAAACTCTTTATCAATATCATTCCCCAGCTCAAAGATCAAAAGGTCTGCCCTGCGAGTATCATGAGGCATTTGAACATGCATGCCTTCAACAGAGCGAATGATCTCATCCAGCTTTTTTCTCAGACCTGGTTTTTTTACTTCTATCTTGATCTGAATCATATTATCAGACATGGGAACCTCTCTAACACGGTTTACGGTTTACGGTTGTCGGTTCACAGTTTTTTCAACCGATAACCGTGAACGGTTATTCTACTCGCTTTTAATGGTGATAGTCATTTCCTTTGACATATCCTTTTTAAACCCTTGCCTGTATTTTTCCATATTATTCCCGGCTACCTGGCCGTCCAGTCCGACAACAGGTTCAAGATTTCTTCCGGCTTCAGGGTTCAATATCTGGCTCTGTTTTGCTGATTCAAAAGAGTTTCCCCAATTTCTACTCAGCATTGTTTCCCTTGGTCCGCATCCTGAAAAAATCAACAGCGTTGCTAACAATCCGATTAATGTAAGGTATCTGGTTAACATGTTATTCTCCTCTACCAATCTTTTTATAAGTTAATCTGGATACGGCATGCCATGTCCAAATTCTCCATCCAATTCCCCTTTGGCAGTCGATGGCTGATTTTTCTCCCATCCTTCCATTAATCCCAGGAGATAGATTTCCGTATCATCAGGCTCTATATAGAAATCGGTCGGCAGGGTCTGTTTTGCCGAATCAAGAGGTTTTACAAGGTGAGGGGTGACGATAATAATCAGTTCTGTCTCATTCTTTTGAAAGGCGCGGCTTCTAAACAGGGCGCCTAACACCGGAATATCACCCAAAAGCGGAAACTTGGACATGCTGTCCCGAACTGTTTCCTTGAGAAGACCGGCAATGGCAAAACTCTGACCGTCTGCAAGCTCCACCACAGTCATAGCCCTTCTTGTGCTCAATCCAGGCACAGTGTACCCTCCGACTTCCAAAGCAATTGAAAAGTCGAGTTCTGATACCTCTGGCGCAACCTTAATGCTGATCTTGTCTTCGCTCAGCACGGTTGGGGTGAAAGAGAGTGCTACTCCAAAAGCCTTGAATTCGATAGCAATACCATCTTGCGAAGGTATAGGCACCGGGTATTCTCCGCCTGCCAGAAAGTTTGCAGTCTGTCCACTTAAGGCAATAAGGGTCGGCTCTGCCAGAATCTTGACCAGACCATCCTTCTTTAAGGCGTCAACAAACCCTGTCCAAGTCGCGCCCCCTTTATGAAAACGGAAAAGGGCATTAACTGCCGGCGAAACAAGAAGATCGAGAGTTGTGTCTGTCAATTCATCCAGTTCCGTCAGACCTCCGAGTAAGCTGAGACCAACGTCTCCTCCTCTAGCGTAGCTGAAATTTATTCCTAAATTGTTGATCACGCTTTTTGACATCTCGGCCACTCTTACTTCCAGCATAACCTGGTGTACGCCGCCTACCTCAAGAAAATTGCACACTTTTCGGGCTTCGCGAGCCCATTTAATCTTGGTTACTTTTCCCTCGACCTTGCTATCTTCCTGCTCTTCGACTTTTATCACATATCCTGCGTATGCGTCAGCCAAAGCCACAGCCTGCGAAAGGTTTGCCGTGCTCGATACCGTGCCGGAAAGGGTAATCGAATCTTGAGTCGCAAAAACCCTAAGATTTTTCTCGTTGGGCAGGACTTCTTGAAGTTTTTGCTTTAACCGGGAAATATCATAAACCACTTCCAGGTCATAGATGGCAAAAATCTTTTTGTTCTGCCATAATGTCAGGGTAGTGATCCCTGTGATATTTCCGAGTATGTAAATTTCGTGGGGAGAAATAATGACAAAGTCAGCAATCATCGGCACGCCAACGGAAATGCGCTTGATCGGCTCAGAAGTTCTCAGGATAATTGATTTTCCTGACACAAGTTCGAGTTTCCGCGGTTCCCGGGTTTCCGGAAGCACAGAGCCGGCTGCCCAAGAACTGGCGAAAAAAATCAACAATACCGGAACAATAAATATAAAAGATGCTGTTTTCTTTTTGTTAAGTTTTCTTAGTATAAACATGGGCTAAGCCCCCCTCCGTGTTTGCTAAAATTTGACTTTGATTTTCCTCACGTCACGTCCTTTGATTACCTCTACCTTGTAAGTCGTATTTGCCGCCTTTTGCCTTTTTTTAGGGCTAAAAGAGGCAAGGATTCCGGAAACAGTGGCTCCCTTCGTCAGGACAGTCTCTTTGTCAATGACATTTCGTAAAGCAAAGTGGAGTTTTCCCTCGGTAGCGGCAAGGGACAGCTTTTCCCCTTCTCTGGGAGTGACTTCCAGGGTGTAAACATCAACCGAATGGGGTTTGCCGCCTTCTTTGTTTTCTTCAATTTCTATTCCTGTTGCAAGGACAAGAATATTTTCAAGCACTGTCTTGGTCATCTCCCTTTTGTTCCGTGGATTGGTTATGGTAACCAGGACATCCACCCTGTTGCCCGGTTTGATAAAGCCGGAGAGACCGATTACCTTGTCGCCTTTTACAGCCAGCGCACGCTTTCCGGGTTTTACGATAGCGGATATGCCGCCGACTGTCACACTGTCCGGAGCTAATCTGCACTCCAGGATGGGTTCGTTCTGTCTCAGCGGACTGATGACAACCCTGCCTTTTAATGATTCAGTATCCAAAAAAGACCCGGGAGGAATGCTTTCTTTAAGATAGGGGAGGGCCTTTACCATTTCAGGCTCAAGTTTTGTCCCCCACGGCAAATCTGCCGCAGCAACTGCAACAGACACGACCTCGGATTCCACTTTTGCCATTTCTTTCGGAGCTGCCTGGACCTTTAACCATTTGTACACAAAAATTGTGACTAATGAAGCGATCACTAAGGCCAGCGCGAGTGGAACCATTACTTTCCATTTTCCCATGAAGTGCCTCCTTGCTATTCTATATCAAGAGTGGATATCCGAAAAATTAGAAATTCAAACTTCATGCTTTTGTACTGTTCTTCCCAATTCCCAATTTCCATTTTATCTCTTCCCAATTTCTAATTTCTAATTTCAAACCTAATTGATCAGATCGGGAACCTGTAGTATCCCGAGAATTCCAGAAAGACCGAAAACAGCGTTCCAATGGCAATGGCTATGCCATAGCAGAGCTTTGGTTTTTTCTCATTGCTGTCTCCGGGGATTAGAATGAATTGTTTTGTATAGATAAATGTTTTTAATGTTGCTGCCTGTCTTGTGAAGAAACCTTTAAAATGTTGACGCTTTATTAGAATTAGTATCAGAGCGTAAACCCCGCCTGTAATGGCGGTAAACAAAAAGGCAATGAATACTCCTCTGGCACCTAATATAGCCCCGACAGCGCCCATGAGCTTTGCATCTCCTGCTCCCATTCCTCCCATCAGGTAAGGGAGGATTAAGAGGGCGATTCCCAGGGCCAGACCTCCGGCGCTGAAGAGCAGACCATCCAGGCCGTTCATCACAACATGACAGCCAAGGGCGATACCCATGGACGGATAGGTCAGCAGGTTGGGAATTTTCTGAAATTGCAGATCATTGACCGCGGCAGCGATCAAAATAATACTTAAAAATATGATTAAAAAAACATCTATCGACAGGTTCATGGTTCCCTCATTCATACTATATAATGTAAGGGGGTGCGCATGCTTGCGGATTTGACAAGAATGCGCACCCTTCTTAGTATTATTGTATATTAGTCAATTCAGTGTCTACTAATCCGAAGATTCTGTCCAGATTAGTACCAATATATCCGACAGTAACCATAATGGCTACTGCAATCAGCCCTGCAAGAAGACCATACTCGATTGCTGTTGCTCCTTCTTCATCCTTCAGAAAACTAATCAATTTTTTCATTTCTTTTTCTCCTTTTTCTTTGTTGGTTTTTTGTTTTTGTCGTTCTATTACAGGACGTCCTATCCTTAGATATTATAGCTTACTGCACCATGCGTGCCAAAAAGCGCTATTTCCGAAAAATTAATAAAAAAGCATGTAATTTCACTATATTAGAACGAAAAGAATTTTTCCGGTAAAAGCGGGCCGGGATTTGAGTTGCTACGATGCCGGTATGCCAATATGGCACGGCTTACAAATAAGGCTATTTTTTCCAAACACTTACAGGCCCAATGCCATTTTGGCATGGTCCATTTTGGCGTTAGGGCTCGGTCAAAAATAACTTGGCATTTTTGCATCCCAACTTCACCATATCTTTAACCGATCTTCATTCACAAAAGTCCTCGAAATAGCTCGCTATTCCTGCGGTTTTGCTCAATCAGATCGATTAAATCTACGGCAAATTCGGGCGCAAATTCTACCAACTTATTTTTGACCGAGCCCTTATTTCATTACCCGAAGCGGGATTTTTACAAAAAAAGAAAAAATTCCGAACGACAGGTTTACTGTTATCTTTTAGACAGCAACATTTATTGTGTCAGATTATATTTTGGGGGTAATAAAGAAAAAGCCTTCACCCTATCCACCTGAGCAGTTACAATAATATTTGACCGGATGATGGATGAATGATAGTCTATAGCTGATAGTGTGGGAATGCGGGGAATTGAGTAGGGTGCAGTTAGTCTCATCTTCCGAGAAATGATAAATATTTCGGACAGGATTACAGGATTGACTTGATTATATAAAAAAGAATTAATGCGGATCCTGTATATCATAAATTCGTATCCTGGAGATGGCTTTTCATTTCAAACCCGTTCCAAATCTACATAAGCGGCACAAATGAGTACTGAATGCATAATAGCAAAAATGACAAATCTTGGGACTGAACTATTATTGAAATCCAAAAAATAATTTTGATGAAGTGCTTTTTCAAAGCCTTATCGAATTGGTATATAATTATATGTTTTACAGGATTTAGGCGCAGTTGATTAACAGGAAAGAACAAAACGCCCTTCAGGCGGATTAAAAAAACAGCGTGAACGCTTATATTCACTAACTTTAAAGGGATTTTGATTAATCGGCCTAAACCACTACCTCTGGTAGTGGTACCATAAGAAGGTTCTACCGTTATAGGAATTAGATAGACCTAAGTGCCTAAAATGCCTAAAGTATATTAAAGTGCCTAAAGTTGTGGTATGCCTTCGGCATGCTGATTGATAACTCAAAGCTACTGGGCTTTGCAAACTCCTTTTCGCTGTTAGGGTGGCGGCATAAACGAACCTATAAAAGATGAATGAATTTTTTAACCCTGGCCAAGATTATGCAGACTAATTTTAATCACTTATAGATTTAAAATTGGCAGCGCCCTAAGCGCATTCCTTAACTTTAGGCATTTTAGGCACTTTAGCTCACTTTAGGCACTAAAAACAGGGTACCTTCCAGGACAATTAAAACAAGCCACCACCTCTGGTGGTGGTAATTTGACTTTATAATTTCCTATACAATAAAAAATCTTGTTTATCCTGTAATCCTGTCTGAAAAAATATGATCTGTTTGGGAGAGATAGGTTGAAAGGAAATGAACTTATGAAGAGACTTCCTGTAGGCATACAGACGTTTCGTGATATTATTCAAAACGATTATCTGTATGTGGACAAGACAGATAAGATATTCGATTTAGTGAATAATCCAAAAGGCGTATATTTTTTCTCCAGGCCGAGAAGGTTCGGAAAGAGTCTTTTGATTTCCACATTGAATGAGATATTTGAAGGGGAGAAGGAGCTGTTTAAGGAGCTGTGGATATACAAGGCAGATTATGCGTGGGAAAAACATCCAGTAATAAGGATTGATTTCAGTAAATCAAAGGCACGAAACAGCGATGAACTGATAAACTATATTGTATATCAGCTTGATAAAACAGCGCAGCTTTACGGAATCAGCCTTGAACAAACGCAGTATGATATCAAGTTTGATGAACTTTTAACTAAACTGAGCCAGATTAATAAAGTTGTTGTCCTCATTGATGAATATGACAAGCCGATCATTGACAATATCGAAAACAAAGAACTGGCAATTGAACTTCGTGAAATATTAAAAGGCTTTTAT
>Ga0255423_10143_pt1 | contig 12803 bp, 8 predicted proteins | sample ANMaggSeSYBR02H3_FD_182659 | JGI IMG/M metagenome (GOLD analysis project Ga0255423, IMG submission 182659) | Sediment cell enrichment communities from methane seep in Santa Monica Basin, California, United Staets - ANME aggregate JGI... | ecosystem: Environmental > Aquatic > Marine > Cold seeps >...
GCTTTAGGTTATTAGATAAATAGTAATTTTATCAGGCTAATTATGCCAGTATTTCAAGGGATTACGATTCTATTCGCTTGAAACGAAATTAACTATCAATAGAAGCCTTCACATTTCAAGTTCAAGTTGCAGATGTAGAAACTCCGAACGTTGTAGTTACTGCTGAGCTGAACTTCTTCATATAGACTTTCAGATAAATAATTTCACTGTGTTATCACTCGTCGACGTATAACTAATACGTCTTCCTCCTTCTGGCCTTGTGAAATTAATTGTCTGAAAGTCTATAGAACTCCATCAAAGCAAGAAAAATGACGGTTGAACCAAGCAGGTTCACTTGTTCACTTGACACTTTTTCCACAAAACATGCAAACATACGTTTCTTTGTGAATGTATTAGGAACAGAGAGCTAACAGCGTAGAAAGAAGAAAACTCCTTCTCCCCTGGCGGGCGAGAGCCAGGTGTAAGGGGGAGGGTAAATTTCCAATCTGTTGGAATGAATCTTAAGGAGGTGATGTATGGATATGTGCAATGGAAAGAGGGGGATAGAAGAACTTTTCTTAGTTAGTATTCTCTTGATATTTTTGCTAATAACTCCGAATTCTCTATTTGGAGAAGAGGCTGACAAGAAATACAAAGCGCAGGCAGAAAGCATAGCTGATTTTGTCCTCACAATAAAAGATAGCCTTATCTCTTTAACTGCAAAGGATGCTTCATTAAAAGAGATTACAGAAGAGATCGGTCGTAGGATGAAAATCGAAGTGGTTGCTGCTATCTCTGAGGAGGAGAAGATTACCATACGCTTTGACAAGCTCTCCCTGGAAGATGCCATAAAGAAATTAAGGACCAGTTATGCTTACGTATGGAATTCAGAAAAAGAGGGAGGAAAAATCACCAAGATAGTGCTCTTGCCAGAGGGGAAGGGTACTGCGGTGTCCAGACCCACTACTAAGGAATCTACAGTTGAGGAAGAAAAGCGATTGGTAAAGTCCGAGAGCAGCGCAAAAAAAGAAGCTGCAAGCGAGAAGTCACCGCGTCCAGAACCCTTTAAGTTTGAATTTGATCCTTCGGAATTTATGGAGGAGGGGCAGTAATCTTGATTGCATAATAGTAAAAGGCAAATGAGGTGAAGGAATGAAACGTACTTTAGCCATTGTTACAATTCTGTTTCTGTCTTTACTTGTCACAGTCTCTGCAGGTGGTACCGAGTCGAGTTATACTCATTAATACTCATTCAATCTTTTTGGGTATTTATGACCAGTTACTTAGTAAGTGTACAATTGCCTGAAATTTATACTTAAGAAAGGAGCTATTATTATGAAAAACATCATTGCTATTTTTGTTATACTAGTTGTCATTGGTTTTTCATCGATCAATGTGTTTTGTGGACAGTCAGATCCTGCACATATAACAGGAATTTTTTTTATGGGAGAACGATATGGGAATCCTAATCGTGGTGGTTTCTTTTTCATGACAGACAATCTGCCTTCAAGAATAGAGAAGTTTATCGTTCGAGGTGATAGCGAATTATATATTGATCGACTTTTAGCTATAGTCCTTTCAGCTAAAAGTATGAATAAAACAGTAGTAATTAGCTATTCTGAAATTACACCGAAACATGGTGATGTTGTTACAATTCTTATTGAATAGTCTGTACACATCTCGACAGTCATTAAGTTTCCATAATGTATCTCACAGAGCCAGAGAATGAAAAGATTCCATGTAATTTTGTTCTTTTTCCGCTACATTCAGCATGGCCCGAAACAATCCCAGAGGATGTGTTCCCATATCTCACCAAATCAATATGGGATGATCAGTTAAGGATTGAATTTGTAAATTGGCTATCACTCCATCCCTGGTAGGATGAGAAAGCAAAATAAAAAATTACTATTAAATAAGAAAAGTCCTGAAAAAATCGAATAGTTAAGGAAGGGGACAGACAATGAAAAGGCATCTATTGATCTTATTTACAGTTTTATTAGGCTTTATTACCTTCCCTATAGATTCAGCATGGTCCGAAACAATCCCAGAGGATGTGTCCCCATATATCACCAATCAATATGGGATGAGCGGAAACCACTGGTCAGCTCAATTCCGGCAGCTACGCGTAGGCGACTTCAATGGTGATGGAAGTTCCGATATCCTGCTGCAAGGGGGGCAGAGTGGCTACGACACATTTCTACTCATTGCTGACGGTAATGGCGGCTTCAATAACGCACAGAATATCACCAATCAATATGGGATGAGCGGAAACCACTGGTCAGCTCAAATCCGGCAGCTACACGTAGGCGACTTCAATGGTGATGGAAGTTCCGATATCCTGCTGCAAGGGCAGAATAGCGACACATTTCTTCTCATTGCTGACGGTAATGGCGGCTTCAATAACGCACAGAATATCACCAATCAATATGGGATGAGCGGAAACCACTGGTCAGCTCAAATCCGGCAGCTACACGTAGGCGACTTCAATGGTGATGGAAGTTCCGATATCCTGCTGCAAGGGCAGAATAGCGACACATTTCTTCTCATTGCTGACGGTAATGGCGGCTTCAATAACGCACAGAATATCACCAATCAATATGGGATGAGCGGAAACCACTGGTCAGCTCAAATCCGGCAGCTACACGTAGGCGACTTCAATGGTGATGGAAGTTCCGATATCCTGCTGCAAGGGCAGAATAGCGACACATTTCTTCTCATTGCTGACGGTAATGGCGGCTTCAATAACGCACAGAATATCACCAATCAATATGGGATGAGCGGAAACCACTGGTCAGCTCAAATCCGGCAGCTACACGTAGGCGACTTCAATGGTGATGGGTACTCTGGTGTGTTGTTGCAAGGGCGAAATTCAAAGCATGACACATTTCTTCTTATCGCCATCGGTAGGAGTTATATAAACACACCTTATATCAAAAGGAACTTTGTTGCAAAGCGTGATAATTGGGGATTGTTTCCGCTTGGGTATTGGTCCTACAATCCTGGCATGGACAATAAACGCATTCAAAACATAAAAAAGTATAATTTTAATTCAATAATAATACAGGATTACCATTATTGTAATCCTAATACTCATTGGAATAGCTTTACTAACATTTCAGACCAACTCAATAAGTTACTAATTCTATTTCCTTATCCTGCTTTCTCTTATGATCCCCTTCCTGTTCCACCTTGTATAGGAGGATATAAACCCTCAAGTTACGAAATTAAAGTGCTAAATGATTATTCAACTTTCCGTAATACAAAAAACATTTCATTTTTACTTGTAGACGAACCTTTTGTCATAAGCCTCTATAATCCAGCAAGGGGAGTTGATTGCCAGGTTGGTAATTGGGAAATATCGCACGAGCGCCTGGCAATTAATGAACATCTTTTCTTCTACGGTTACAAGAAAACAAAAGCTGAAGAACTTATTACTGCAAATGCAAAAGAATGGGCAAGGATTTATGCATCTTTCAACGCTGGTAGTTTTGATCAACAAACACAAACAAGACCTCTTACGTTTATTAGCATAGCAGGTGCAGCAAGTAAAAAGCCAAATTTTCATAATGTCGTCAAACATATTCTTGATAAAATCATTAGAGACAACTCAGATGAATGCTTTAAGTGGACAGATAACATGCCAATTCCATCCGGCGATGCCATTGAGCAATTAGCCAAGTGGATGGCATATCAAGAATTGGAGAAAAATGAATCAGATAGTTATACAAAGTTAATGTACCAAGTTGAGAGAGAAAAATATAAAGCCCAATTTGTCACACTACTTTCAGAGGATGTTTATGACTCCTTGTTCGGATATTCTATTGTCCCATGTCTTTATAAATATGGTGTGAAAACTTTTAAAGAAATGTGGAATTTGTTATGGGAAGGGGATTATGAAATTAATATAGTTCCCTCAATGGAAAGTTTTTTAAGCATTGGGAAGGATCCAGTAAGTGGTATTGAGACCTACTTAGATTCTGTATCATATAATAAGGTCGAATTTTTACAACCTTATGATATTTTATTCAGAGAGTTTCGGAATTTAGATGTTAAAATTGATGGCATACTGACACATATGTATTCACTCCGTGATCCAAGCGCGAATTTACCTGATATCTATTCAGGTTTTAGTTTTCAAGGGAATAGAGTGTCCGAAACAACACCAATTTATTTGGAGCCAGGTAGTGGACAACAGCTATATTTTGAAAACAATAAAGACCTGTTCACCTTCATTAGCAGACCAACCGGCCTTTCAGCTATCACAAAAGTCATACAAACAGTAAAAGATAATATGGAAAGCAATGGATACGAACATACGCCATTGTATTTCACCTATCAATGTGCGGGGAGTGGCTCCGGGGAAGGGGCTATTTATGAATTTGGAGCTACTGATCCAAGAAATGTTAATTCAGCCGAGATAAGAGCAATGATTAATGTCGCTTATCTCAGTGGCGCAAATGGAGCTTTTGGATGGACTGAAGATTTTGAGAATAATGATGATGTTAATTCTGGGCTATTCAATCAAGGCACTACTGAACCTGCAATAGGTGACGATGGAGTCCCCAGGCTTGAAGGTGTTATGCGTGGCAACGATGATGTAATGGACTGCGAGAATTATCTTAATTGGCGCATCGGTACGAATAGAACGATTCGTATTATCAGCGAATATCTAAAAGACGATTTCTGGGTGATAAAGTTCAAGTTTGAAGAAAAGCCAAGCTCAGAATTTTGGGCTGTAATGAATCGCAGAATCTCTGTTAATCCGCAAGAATATAAGCCTTCATCTCCGCGCCAATTCAGTTTGTCAATTGGAGATCCAAAATATTTACGTGAATGCAAGTTTCCGGCACCACCGATATCGGCTACTGAAACATCTTGTGTAGTTACGTTATCGCCTGGTGAATTCCGTATGTTTGAGGCATCTGATGTACCTCTTACAGATGCGAGGTACAATACTATTTATCGTGCAACCACACCTCCGTATCTATTCAGCGGTCAACAAAACTCGGTACAAATAGATTTCACTCCGGAAGGGATTGCACCGGATTACCTGGTGCGTGTTTATCTTGAAAATGGTGTGGATAGGATATTCCTTCATGAAGCCAAATTTTCAACCACTGGTCCACAGATGTTTACTTTTTGTGCATCGGTTCCTCCAGATTGGTCTTTTCTTGGCAACAAGATATTGCTTTGTATTGAAAAACCGGGAGTAATGCATCAGGAAACTTATGAATTTAAGGTAGATATACTTGTAGACACTGATGGTGATGGTGTGGCAGACGGCATAGATGCGTTCCCAAATGACCCGAACGAATGGGAGGATACTGATGGAAACGGAATTGGCAATAATGCGGACACAGATGATGACAACGACGGGATGCCGGATGAATGGGAGAAAAAATATGGTCTTGATCCGCTTGTTGATGATGCTGCAGGACATATAGATGATGACGGCCTATCTAATCTGGAAGAGTATCAATGTAACACCGATCCAACCTTGCGGGATACTGATTTTGATGGCGTTGATGATGGAAAAGATATTTTTCCCCTTGATTCTTCGAGATGGACGCATGATATCACACCGATGATAGAGCTTTTGTTACTCGGTCCTGTTGCAAGCACTACTGTAATTGGTAGAGACCAGGTTGATTTCGATATAACATTGATTTACGATCCCACTTTGAAAACATGTGGTTGCACACCCGAGAACGATTTCGTCGGGAAGTTTAGTTTTGAAGCAACGCTGAAAAACAAAAGCAGCACACCTCTTTCGGGGCTAATGGTTGAGGTTACAGACTTAGAAAATATTGAAAATGGAAAAAGAGAAAACAGACTAATATTGCCCGATGGGAACATGGGTGGAGTGGGTGCAATGTTTCCAATTCCAAGGAAAGATGGATATTTAGATGGTGTACTCAGAAAGGGGGAGTCTGTAACTGTTCATTTTGATCTTTGTTTAGGGAGTTGGAATCCATTTCTTTTCTATGTGAATGTGTTGGGGATAGTGGAGTAAAGTAAAGAGAGGCTGATGAGAAATCCGAAGCGCAGGCAAAAAGCAGAGCTGATTTTGTCCTCACAATAAAAGATAGTCTTATCTCTTTAACTGCAAAGGATGCTTCATTAAAAGAGATCACAGAAGAGATCGGTCGTAGGATGAAGATCGAAGTGGTTGCCGATATCTCTGAGGAAGAAAAGATTACTACAAAGTTTGACAAGCTCTCCCTGGAAGATGCCGTAAAGAAATTAAGGACCAGTTATGCTTACGTATGGAATTCAGAGAAGAAGGAAGGAAAGATCACCAAGATAGTACTCTTGGCCAGAGGGGAAGGGGACGGTGCTGTCCAGACCCACTACTAAGGAATCCGAAGTTAAGGGAGAAAAGCGATTGGTGAAGTCCGAGAGCAGCGCAAGAAATGAAGCTGCAAGCGAGAAGTCACCACGCCCAGAGCCCTTTAAATTTGAGTTTGACCCTTCGGAGTTTGCGGAAAAGAAGTAGTATCAATTGAATATGAATAGAGAGGAGGTGAGCAATGAAACGCATTTGCTTTGTGTGGGGTAAAGTTTGAGTCAAAACTAAGGAATAGTTTAACGTGTATCAAAAGGGGGGACCAAATGAAAAGCACTTTAGCCATTGTTTCAATTCTGTTTCTGTCTTTACTTGTCACAGTCTCTGCAGGTGGTACCGAGTCGAGTTATACTCATTAATACTCATTCAATCTTTTTGGGTATTTATGACCAGTTACTTAGTATCTGTATAATCGTGTGAAATGTATACTTGAGACAGGAAATGAGATGGTCCGAATTCGATGTGCAATATACAATGGCACATACAATAAAGTCTTTGAAAGGCACAAAAAAGCTAAGATAGCTTACTACTGAGGTTTTTTCTCAAGAAACCGGCTATGCTCCGCCCTCTTGTTACTCTACCAAAGTGGTATTCACAAACTATCGAGAAGATGAGATGGGTCAATTTTAGAGAGGTGTACATATGAACAACATATTAGAGAAAATCAAAATCTCACAGTATCGCCGTAACTTCAGCCATACAATTCAATATGTCCTAACACTTAAATGTTGCGCTAAATTTAAGTCAATTGCTGTCATACATTATAAGACAAAGGTTTGCAGGCATTCTGTCATGTAAAAACTTCGAACTACTATGTTTGATTAAAAAAATTCGTTTAAGCCCTTATTATATAAGGCCCTACAGCTTTTACATTTTTTGTAAAATATAGTTTATTTAAGATATTTTATATTTAATATAATGTTGTGATTACAGATAGTTATTTTGTATTATTTATTCAAACTCACTATTTTTAGGTTCTTATAGTTGGTTTATCTCTTAAAATCCTTATACTATAAGGCTTTAAGGCAAATCAAAATTATTTAGCGCAACATTTAAGTAACACTATTGCTACTTATTACATTTTTTCAGATTTCAGATTCAGGAAACATTTAAACCGGAGGAAAAAGAGATGAAAGAGAAAAGAAGAAAATGGTCAGGGTTGCTGCTGGTTCTCATGGCGGTTGCCGTGATAAGTAATTTGTTTACAGACGCTGAAGTATGGGCGTTATACGCAATAGATACTCTTTATAGTGTTGAAAGGACAGAGTTTTATGACAATGGTGAGATAGTCGGGATCACCTCGACCAGTGATTGTTTTCATAATAGCATAGTCGGCAATTATAGCGCAATATGGGCATTCGATCAACCGCCTCACGAATCACGAACCATTTATTCATATCAGGTATTTAATATTATGCGGAAAGATCCAAGCGATCCTACAGAATTCGTAGTCGAAATTCAATACGAAAAGTTCAAGGGTGAAAAGGGGGAGTTAAGGGTAGTGGAATTGCCTGATAACATAGGGCGTAAAATGCAATACGATGGTTTTTACGCGCAGCATGTCGATGAAATAATTGCCACCATCGAAGACCAGGCCAACTTAGGTTATGTATCCGCGTCAGTAACGATTGATGACAACCCGGATACTTACGAAAACGTCGGGATAAAAGACGTACGGTTTAGGTTGAGCAACCTAATCGAGGAGGAGTCGGTGTTTGCTATCATGGTACCCCGTGATGCCAAATTAAGCTTCAAAATTATGTCAATGCAACTTTATGACAAGAACGCACCTATCCTCGCCACGAGGCTCCCGCCTCCGGAAACTGAGTATGAGTGCACAGCTTATCCCATAGGGGTATTAATACGAACGGTCCCTCTTGGGACACAATTATATCTCAAGGCGCCAGACACAATTAGCGCAGCAAAACATATTGTGATGGAAGATCCTAAAATTGCTGCTCAGTTCACCATAGACAGGATTGTTAACATATTCTCCAAAATGGTAATTACCGATAGCGCTGGGAACATTGTGCTTACCGCTAGCACTCCAATTCCATGTGAGGCTGCGCACTTTGAACAGAAGATAGAAGGAGATTACACAGCAAGTTTGTGGATTGATACAACCTTCGAAAAAGTAAACTCATCAGGACGAACAATCGGAGAAACCCGTGTTAATAAGGTTTTTAGTGAGTGGTCGTGGACGCAGACAGAAGTACCAATTGTCAATTATGCCAAAAAAGCTAATATTCCTCCTTTTGTTTTTGCTGGACCTACCTTCCAATGGTTGGATGATTGGGATGTAAGGTTCATTGAGGATTCCCCTGAATGTAATGGGGGAGACACGACGATGAAAGCCTTTGGTGCATCAGCAAACAACGGACAGATTACGAATGTTGTGGACTATAGGGCCTTGCTCAGATCTTACGCTAAGGTACAGTCGGTAAGGGGGGAGTCATCTAGGGCTAAAGACAAGAAGGTTATAGCAAAAAGATCTTTCCGTCTTCCAAATGTGTCAAATGTTTGGAAAGTTGACTTAAAAGGCCAACTGGAAGGTGTGCTTACATCAAGTGGTGAGGCCCTTCATCCATTCGCTAGAATTTGGTACGATGCACAAATTCGCAATTCGGAAGGCGTTATAACTCATAACTTTAACGGATATAAAGAAGCAAAAGACGTAGCAAGGTTCATCACAGGTGAATTTACGTTAGACTCTCAAATTTTACCTCATGGAGATTATGAGGTAACGGCAAGCCTTATGACTCAGGCAGGTGTCGATGGTAGGGTACTATTTATTTCTCAAGAAGCAACTGCCGATTTTTATAATAAGGCAGGGGAAGGAATATACAAAGATGTCAAACATGGTACGAAAGGATGGTGGGTCAGAATTTCTGCAACACCTGCAACTACCATTCCTATTACCGCCACAGCCAAAGGTAGCCAGACTCCAGAGGTGGATGACCCTCCATTTACTACAGACCCGATAGTCGAAAATGAAGATTTTACGATTACTCCTGATGGTTTTGATTCTTGCCACACACTGCCTCTTGGTGACGGTGTTAATGAAGGAACGAGCTGGAGTTTTGATTTCAAAACTGACCCAGAATTTCAATGCTTTCCAACTTCGCTTCCGTTGGCTTCCGCATTGCTCACCTTAGAACTCACGCCAAAGAGCTCTCCTTTCACTGACGCCTTTACACTTGACGGGTTATCCCCTATCATAACTCCAACAATTCAAGAGCTTCCCATTGGTGTCCCCAGCGCTATTCAAATAGAATTAGCTAACTTCTACCATAACATGTCGCTTACTCGTCTCTTCAAGGCTAAGAATGGCAGCATCCCGGCGTTTTATGCAGATGATGCTATAGTGTCCTTTGCTGAACTTACTCTGACCTCTTTTCCCGGAGAAAAAGTTAACGACAGGTTTCCTGATCTCGGCCCTGAGAATGTGGACACGGACTTAGAGGTTACCCCTTGCGCAGAAAATTGTGTAGGTACATTTACGATCACGGCTGAATTTAAGAATACGTCTTCGGACACCCTGTCTGATCTCTTTTTTGATGTCAATCAACTGACTGGTGAAAATGTGCTCTGCAATGCCGATGGTGGTGTTCCGTGGGGATGTGGAGCGGATCTCACGGTACCCATGGATGGTGTACTCAAACCCCAGGAAAGCTTTACAGTAGTATTCGAGATTGGTCTCAAAAGTATGAAGCCATTTATTTTCAAAGTCGATCTATTTGGGAAGGTACAGAAATAAACATGCCCAGAATGATTGCAAGGCCACCAACCTAAGGCGGAACCGCCTGCAAATTCAGTTAGTTAGCAATTCCTTAGATTTTGCTTGATTGTGGAATTGCCATAGAGCCAAAATGGCGGAAAGTGTTCCGCTTTTAGTTGGTAGCCTATTAGGGAAGGTGCGATAACGTAACAGCCATTTAAACTCCTATAAAATTTATGAAAAGAAATGAGGTTTAAATTATGAGAGATATGAAAAAAGTGTTGGAGAGAGAGGAGCAGGGAAAAGTGGATAAGAAACCCTTTGAGGAGCCGAAACTCACATTCGTTGAGCCAAAGCTCACAAAGCAAGGGGATGCGACCAAGATTACTGGCCAAGGAAATTTTGGGACATTTAGTCCTTAATAGCACGAGATAGTGTAGCGTATGCCGTAAGACTTCCAATACTTGGGATGGCCATCCGATGGGATTTCAAATATTGGTCGGTAATCGCGCTAATAGGGGCGGGGTTTAACCTCGCCCCTATTAGATTATTAGAATCTCTCCCCTGGTCATATTACATTGTACTTTTTTAAGAGGTAGTCCTAATAAAAATGAGTATCATAAAGTCATATTTTATTTCCAGGGTGAATTTGCAGGTTGAATGTGAAGATAAGCTGCTCTCCAAAAAGGTAATTGATGCAATTGATGATTACTTCTTTATGACAAGTGATGGTTCTATTCCTAATTCTAATAACATCACCATGAGGTTTAAAAATAATAATAATCTTTCTTTTAAAGCTCCTGAAACAGCCCAGGAATTCTTTGTCTCTTCTTCCCTACATGTTTTAAAAGACGGAAACTTTTATTACTTAATAAGTGGAAGTTCTGTCTTTCAACTCGATCTTTCAAATAGCCTGGGAATTGGATTATTGGATTCTACCTATTGGGAAAGATGTCCAAAATCGAAACAAGAATTTCTTATGCTTTCTCTTTTATGGCTTTTACGTGAGCACGGTTTATATGGATTGCATGCAAATGGTTTAGTAAAAGATGGATTCGGGATCCTCATTGCGGGAGGCTCTGGCAGCGGTAAATCAACTACAGCACTGAGCCTGATTAGACAAGGCTGGGACTATCTGTCAGATGATGTTACCCTGTTTAGACATAGTTCCGATGGAATTGAGGCTATAGCATTTCAAAAGGGATTTTCTTTTGATCCACATTTAGCCGATTGCTATCCGGAGCTTAATAAACCTTTGAAAGCATCATCTTTTAATGGCCAAAAGAGGTTTTTAGATATTAATTCGATATATCCCAATAGATTCCTATTCAGTTGCTTTCCTAAGGTACTTATATTTCCAAAGATAGTATCTCAGGACAAAAGTCACCTAATCCCAATTGACAGGTCAAAGGCCTTGATTCTGCTAATTGATAATAGCGGAGGGATTATGGTAGACAAGGAGAAGGTGGTTAAACAAATTGAGGTTTTAAAACAGCTTGTATATCAGACAGATAGTTATCAACTCATTGCAGGACGCGATTTGTATGAAGAGCCGGAGAAGATCTGTGAAATCGTGTCGAGAATACAAGAGGGGCGTATCCACGAGTTGGGGGAAGCATCGTTTTGTCCCGTTAGGGACATTCGAAAATAGCCCGACAATTTATTGTCGGGATGAGTTGAACACAAATCCAAAAGTCCTGTAAGGACGACAGAAAAAGGTAAACCGAATTGAGTGTAACCAAAATAGAATATTGATAATTGAAAAAACAAAACGTAACAATTTGGCTCTATCGTCATTCCGGCTTCAAGTGATAAAATTTGAAAATAGCTGAAACTCACGCCAAAGCGACTCTAAAGAAAAAACAGATCCAAAGTTTAAAATAGCAATGAATCAAATATGTTATGCTTACCATTAAATAACGTGACGGGTGATGCGATGTTTTTTCTTAAGACTCGCTAAGCGTTCAGACAATCAGCCATTTTCAAATTTCATCACCTGAAGCCTCCATTTATTGAGAAGTTGCAAATTGAACGGATAAATGTTCTATTTTGGTTACACTCAAATAAATTAGCGCCCTTTGGGCGGACTTTCCATAACCTATTGATTTAATACTCAACAAAATGGAGATTTCTATACTATCAAGATAAAAAGCTATGAACGTCCAACATCGAATTTTGAATAAGGTATTCTGTCAATTTATAAACCGGCAGAGCGAAGCGATTTCATCATTCGATGTTCGACGTTGGACGTTCAAAGAAATCCACCGATATCCTATGATACCGAATTCATTAGGCATAAAATAGAAATTCCTATACTATGAACTTATAGGACACGGCAATAGAACAATCCATGCGTTTGTGGAAAAGAGAATTAAAAATTAATAAAATTAGAGAGATAGAATCAAAGCCTAACCATGCTCTTGCAACGGAGCGCAAAAATGCCGCACCCGCTGAAGAGCGACATTAGGGGCCTGAAGAATAAATAGATGTGAAACAAACCGCTGGAAAAACGATATGAAATTATAGCGATAGGGAAATTATTAATATGGCAGATGTGATAAGGCAGAAACGGGATAAAATCGTGCAGTTGGCAGACAAATACGGAGCAAAAAATATACGGATTTTCGGCTCATTCGCACGAGGAAACAATAACTCCGAAAGCGATGCGGATTTTCTGGTAAACATGGAGGGAAGTCTGCTGAGACGTATTGCGTTTATGCAGGATTTGGAAGATTTGCTTGGCAGGAAAGTGGATGTTGT
>Ga0255423_10145_pt1 | contig 12759 bp, 11 predicted proteins | sample ANMaggSeSYBR02H3_FD_182659 | JGI IMG/M metagenome (GOLD analysis project Ga0255423, IMG submission 182659) | Sediment cell enrichment communities from methane seep in Santa Monica Basin, California, United Staets - ANME aggregate JGI... | ecosystem: Environmental > Aquatic > Marine > Cold seeps >...
CCGAAAGCATAGCTGACACATCTGCAATATCAAAACGGTATGCCAGATATGCTAAAAATAATGAGAATATGAAGATGGCCGACAAGTGGTCAAAGTTCACATAATACCCAAAACCGGCAAAAAGCCACATGATCATGAACGAACCCAGTATCATTGTCAGGTTCTTATCTGTCCTGGACGGTATGGATTCCAGCAGTGCACCTGTAACGGCACCAATGAGTGCAAGGAAGAACAACTGGCTCAGTGTTACGTTAACATTAAGCCAGCTAATGATCCAGTATGCCATTACACATGCTGTTAATGCACCAATCACGATAAGGCCGATACTTGATGTGGCTGAAATAAACTTATCGTCCAGTTCAGGTTTTCGACCTCCCCTCATACGGATTACGCATGCTGCCGCACTACCGGCACAGGTGATAGAAATAGAAGCACCTATGATATACAGCGGAAATTCGTACCCTAAATACTCCATTAAAATGGCCAGGGACCCCATAATAAATACACCCAGTAACATGCCAGACAGTGATGACGGAAGAGCACTGTGTTGCCTGGACTTCAATAAATGGACAGCTAAAATGGGAATAAGTGCAACCACAATGTATATCAATGGGAAAAAGGGCAGCAGTATGGCTAACAGTATGAATGGCAATATATATTTGAAAGACACATCATTGCATACTTCAACAGACATTGATATCAAGGGTTCCAGACAACCTCACAAGGCAAATAATTTATCCTACAGGTATTACTAATATACAATGAAATTCTTTTCCCGGCTCTATGAGCAAAAGCTTGACAAGGTTATACGAAAGGATGTTTCTTCACTTCCCACCCATATCGTGCTTATCATTACAGAAAGTGACCTGCTTGAGACCGGTTCTCCCGAGAGGATACTTGACTTTATCACATGGTGCCGGGAATATGGTATCAATATCCTCACAATCTATGTCAGCCTGATAGACCTGGATACCGCTATCAAGGGCCAGGTTTACAATGAGCTGGTAACATGTTTAACTGATACATTGCTGGAGGTTGATGCTGGGATTGACCTGCTGTCTTTTGACGGGAAGATTAAAAATCTCAGGAAAGGTGAAACCTCAAGGATACAGATCAACATATCCCTGGGATATGGCGGCAAAAAAGAACTAACAGAAGCATTCAGGGAGATAATGTCCGAGGTTAGGGCGGGTAGGCTGAAACCAGGGGATATTGACGGGTCTGCCATTGAACAACACCTGCTTATCAAGTATGAACCTGACCTGGTGATACGTTCAGGAGGAAAACGCCTGGCTGATTTCCTGATCTGGCAGTCAGTGTATTCAGAAATATATTTCACTGATGTTAGCTGGGTCAACTTAAGAAAACTGGATTTCCTGCGTGCTCTAAGGGATTACCAGAAACGCCAGCGCAGGTTCGGGAAATGAACCATTCCGGTCTATCCCATTTCGATCATCCCATCCCGGTCCATTAAAGCCTAGTCCACGCCATCCTGTAAGCTGAAATAGGCATCTTCACCATAACTCAATGTTTGCTCCTTATCTTGCATCAGGTCTGTGCCGTCCACTACTGCTTCAATATCCTCTACTTCCAGCACGAGCTGGTTGTAATTGAATTTTATCCTGGCCAAATCGTACCTGTATAGGTGCCTGTCCAGTATCTTTGCAGTAAGGTGTATTTTTTCACCCTGATCCCCTGAGGCTGATAGATGTATGGTATCCACATCCGGACCGAATTTCATTGTGGGTCCATGGTTGCTGCCTGTATACTCAAACTTCATTTCACTGAAATGGTAGCGCTTTTTAGTGACCATATCATCGAAAATGAACTCGAGGGGCGACCCGTAATTAAGGATTTTAGAGGGGAAATAACGGTACCATAACCTGGATTTATCGCTGAAATTGACCATGACGATCTTCCACGGCAGCGTGGAACCAAAACCCAGGGACCTCTCCAGCCAGAAACTGCCCTGGAAGTCCCGTCCGAATAATTCCCCCCCACATGTTGCGAACAGGTCGCTCATCTTACTAGCAACGAAATACTGAAACCCCCTGCTGTTGCGGGCATAGGCATCGAAATCCTCACTATAGGCTATTCCGGACGGATAACTGACCAGTGGATTTTGTATATATCCTCCTTTGAATTTCGAGGAGACCGACCTGAACTTTGTAACAACAGAATTCCTGTTCTTGACTATCATGTCATAAGTCGGGAATGAGTTGGTGATTGAGATTTTATACCCTGATTCGGTAACACACAGGAATTGGCCCGGGGTTACAGTGCAGTCACAACTGTCATGGACCAAGTCTGATACCTTACCGCCCCTATATTCCCAGATGCCGCAATAGCATGTAAATTTTTCATCACTGGATTGATTATTGGTGAAATGTTTATCGTTCAGTTTATAATCAAAAGCCCCGCGGCTGATAAGTACCTGAAGCATTCTGGGGTAGTTTTGGTCAAAGGGGGGGTCAGGAGCTATGAGAATGTACTTTGTAATTCTATTACTGCACTTATACTGGCCGTGGCCTATGGCATGTATCACGAGATTTATCCCCAGTTCGGTGCAGTGCTGATGTTCGCTTATCTTGGTGCAGTGGCAACGGCTACCGGGGACACTCTTGCAAGTGAGATAGGGGAGACATATCGGGGCAAACCCGTGATGATCACTAACTTCAAACCTGCCAGACCAGGGACAGACGGGGCGGTTTCCAGGCTGGGTGAAGTGGTATGTATTGCCGGGTCTGTCATCATCGGTGTGCTGGCCCTGGTATTGGGTGTGATAGACCTGCCTGCTTCAGGTCCTACTACCTATGTTTTCTGGATGGTGATCGTGGTACTGGGCGGGTTTTTGGGTACTAATTTTGATAGCCTTCTTGGTGCTACTTTCCAGCAAAGAGGCTGGCTCTCTAATAGTGGGGTGAACCTTGTAGCCACAATGGGTGGCGCCTTTATATCAGGAGCTGCTTATTATGTTCTGTCTGGGCATGTAGTGTAGAGGATATCACTCAGGCCTCCGGAGCCTGGAACTTGGGTTCGACTCCCAGCATGCCCGCTTACTCACCTGATAGTGCTTCCCCGGTGTCTGTGAAGGGGTTTGTTTTGACCCCATACATATCCGCTCATTTACATATAAAAAGTTCCACTTCAGGTTAAATTTGAAAAAGAAAAAAAAGAACCCTTTGCAGGGCCAGAGTTGTTTTAAATTTTATCAACTATTTCGATCTGAATCTTCTTCACGTTAGGTTTCTTGATCTTGTCTGGCATCCAGCTTGGTTTGTTCTTTGGAGCAGAAACCTCTTCTCTCCATCCATTATAATGGTGGAGTTTCTTTGTACCTCTTTCCCTGAGAATGATTAGTTCTGGCTTCTTCTTGGTTCCATTTCCCCTGTTAGCTGCTTTGAGGGCAGCTTGTCTGGGCTGTTTACCAGTAAACACTCCATGTTCTTTGCCTTTCTTATCTCTCAATACAAAATTTCTTGTTTCTGTCATAATCAATACCCCTTTAATGGTTTACTGTTACCGCTCATGTTTTTAAGTAATAGTATTTAAACCTATTTTATAAGTTATGTCGAAGCATGTTGATTTTTCGTTATAGATTTTTTATTCGTATTAGATATTTGCATCAATACATTTTCATTTATAACGTCAACAGATAGTGATTCTTAAATACTTAATAAGAATAATCCATATTTTTTCATTATCAATTCATTATTTCATGTTTAGAAATTTATCTATTATGTTCTGCATTTTGTCCTTGTGGGCACTTTATATATATTTTTATTGTATCCTGGGTTAGACAATCGATTTTAAAAAGTTAAATCATCCTCTCATTTGAATCTACTTTAGTATGTAGTGTTTATTCTATGTACTTACAAAAAGGTTAAATGGAAAAACAATTATTAAGAATCATTCTACCATCTGCTCCGATAGTGTAGCACGGCCAATCATGCAGGACTCTCACTCCTGCGACTGGGGTTCAAATCCCCATCGGAGCACTTAAAATTTTTTTATACTCATATCATCTGATGCTGGTTTTTTGGTAAAAATATCTTTAATCGTATATACTTTTTGGTACTATGGTGTCTTTTTGATTTTACCCTTAGCTTGCGGACCGGTTTTGTGAAGATGATCTGCAAGGGTTTCTATTTTCTGCGACGCTTGCGTCGTCTGTACTTTCCAGATTTTAAGCATAAATGATATTAGATATTGAATATTTTATTTATATTCAATGAAAAAAATATGCACCGATTCCCATTATTCCCAGCATCTTGGCAGTGGTTGATTGCCTTCTTTTTGCCGAAGTAAGAATGCCGCAGCTAAGGGCATAAATCAGAACTTGGAATACGGGTCATCTGGATCAATGGCATTTCTGTCCATTTCCTACAGAGCGGCCCTGAGGCGTCCTTGTAATTTTATGCTTTTATTGAGGACCTATGAACAACACCAAGAAACACCCTACAATAACAACTATGCAGGATCAGGGATTTCCACATAAACAAATATCTCTCAATTTTCAGAAAAATCAACAAATAATCGGATACTATTGCCCCATCTTGCCCACATTTCTGTAACTTTTTATGTCACTAATCAATTAAGCCAGACATCGCATACAAAAATACCACTGTCATTCTCGCCTAAACCCAAGCATATACCTCTAAAAGTCAAAGGTGAAAATGAAAGGTCCATCCTGTCCAGGCACCCCAGGGTACAACACTCCACCTTGTGCGCCGCCTCCCAGATCACCACGAACACCTTATCGCAGACCGGGCAGTGTTTTGTCACATATACCATAACACACCATAATTATTGATTTTTATACGCAATTGTGTCAAAATTGCAGATATACTTTACCATTTTTTGTGGCTGTCAGATATTTTAGTGCTGTAACATTATCAGGTATTATGTTCACTTGCCTGAAAACTAAATCTGCGTTAGTATGAGCGTGTCGCCCCGGCCCGAAGGTTTCAGCATCCTTATCCTGCGGCCTCTCAGGCGAGCCAGGGATATGCAGGGGTGTGGTGGAGCTATTGATTATTTCCATAATGCAAAGATTACTTATGACAAATATCATATCATTAGGATTATGAATAACATTATTGATTAAATCAGAAGAAATAAATATAAGACCAATAAATTATTTACTAAGACCAAGTTTATCTGGTTGAAGAATCCTGATAAGTTATTTGGTGTTGAAAAGAGTAGATTGTATTTTATCAAGAACCTTGATACGAACCAACTGTATATATTACAGTAATAACTAACTATAAAAACTTAACATGAACATAATACAAGCCATTAACCTCACAAAAAGGTATAAGATAAACAATATCGCCATAGATGCCCTACAAGATGTGAACCTAAATATAGAGGAGGGAGAATTTGTAGCCATTAACGGACCCAGTGGTTCAGGCAAGTCTACCTTGTTGCATATGCTGGGCTGCATCGACCGTCCCACCTCTGGTAAAATCTATATCAACAATACAGACACTTCAACGCTATCATCAAAATCACTGGCTAAGCTCAGGCTCAGGCAACTGGGGTTCGTATTCCAGCAGTTCCACCTCCTGCCCACCCTCACCGCATTTGAGAACGTGGAACTTCCTATGCGTGAAGCTGGTGTGCCTGGGAAAGAACGAAGGGAAAGGACCGGGTCATTGCTGGAATCTGTGGGATTAGGCAGCCGGACCCGGCATATACCCTCCCAGTTAAGCGGAGGGGAACAACAGAGGGTGGCCATTGCCAGGGCACTTGCCAACAGGCCAGCCATCGTATTTGCTGACGAACCGACCGGTGAACTGGATTCCGGTACAGGGGGACGCATCCTGCATATATTTAAATCAATTAACCGCGAATTCCTTCAGACAATTATTATAGTAAGCCATGACGAATCAGTGACCTCCAGAGCACACAGGGTCATTCATCTCAAAGACGGGAGAATTGTGCAGTGACATACCTGAAGATGTCGTTGAAGAACCTGCGCCGACGTCGATACCGGACACTCTTTACCATAACAGCCATCGGTATTGCCATCGCCCTGATGGTACTACTGACATCTGTAAGCCTGGGACTAAAAGAGAACAGCGCCTCCTCCGGTTCCATAGATTTCTGGGTAGTGCCCGCTGACTCGGACATCCTGGACCCGGTATTGGGTTCGGGGCAGACCATGCTGGGTGATGTCCACAGTGAGATAGAGACCCTGTTCCTTGACCCAAGGGTCAAAGGGGCAAGTCCTGTGCTAAACAGGGTGGTATATGCATATACCAATGATCCAAATAAGACAAGTGTGGTGCTTGCAACGGGTGTGATCCCTGGCGCAATTGATGTTATGCCGGCTGCAGCAAGCGGTTTTAAAGGCGGTGACCCATACTTTTTTGGGGGAAGATGGACCGATGAAGCTGTTATTAACAGGCAGATGGCAGACCTCCTTGGACTGGATGTGGGTGACCGGTTGAACCTTGACATTTCCACCGGAATCTTTGCATCTCCAAAGGGCTTCAAGGTGGTCAATGTCATAGACACTGTGGATTATTCCGGAATTCCTGTTGTAGTGATCCATCTATCTGAATTACAGTATATTACCGGAAACCTGGAAGGTGACAGGGCAGACCAGATCCTGGTCGAGGGGCCTGATGCAGGACCCCTGCTGGAAAAACTCTACCCTGACCATCTTGTATTATCAGGCTCTGAATATACTACTTTCAAGATAGTAAGTGACAAGCGCATCCTTGCAACAGCAGCAGCTACAGCCCTTGTCTCTTTTATCCTCGGAATGTTGTTTATCGGCACGACTATGGTAATGTCGGTCAGTGAACTGGAGGGGGATATGGCAGTAATGAGCGCCATCGGCATCTCAAGAATTTCCATTCTAAAATCAGTATTCTATGAATCATTGTTCCTTTCGGCAGGGGGAGGTCTCACAGGAGTACTGCTGGCCGTGGTCGGAAATATGTTTTTGAATAATATGCTTACCAGGGTTATCGGTCTCAATGTCAGTCCCGCTATCGAACCCATGTTGCTGATCGGGGGTTTCACCGTATCGGTGGGTGCAGGAATATTCACTGGTATAATGGTTGCCCTGTTAATGAAACGGCCTGATATGACCAGGGCATTTTGAACTAGGTTTTCAACACTCCCCTCATATCTAATACCTCCTGAGCTTCCCCTACTGTCCTGGGAGTAGCCTTCCTCTAAACCAGTTCCACCACTGTCCTGAGATGGAAGGGTATGCACCCCCCAACATACTTCAATCTTATTTCCTTCTCAAATATACTGCCATCAGTATCCCTATCCCTATAATCCCAAGCAGTATCTCGAATATTGGTGTCCTTTTGGTGGATGTCGAAATAGCTTCAGGCGTGGGATCAGCCACTGTACCAAAATCCGCTGTAGCAACAGGCTGTACGGTACCTGACTCCTCAACCTTCCCAAGTATCACAAATGTGCCGAATCCCGGGGTCGGTGATGAATACTGGTAGTATTCACCTTCCAGTCCGGTTATTGTGGTCTTAAGGGGCTGCCATTCACCGTCGTAGTGCCTGTACAAGGTAACTGATGCCGTGTCGATGTTGTACTCCTCGAACCAGCTTGCAGGTACCTGGAAATTAACAACGGAATTGGAGAACTTACCTTCAGACCATCCAAGGTTTCCAACAAATATGTTGAAATATTTATATACGATACCGGCGGGCAGGTCAGTGGTTATACTGCCTGGCTGGCCGTGTAGGATTTCGATTTTAGCTCCCACAAGACCATAGGTTTTGTTTGGTGTAACTTCAATTGATGTTACTACATTGTTGAAGTTATAGCTCAAAGAACTACCAGCTCTCAGGTAAATCCTTAAGAAGACTGTTTCTTCTACATTCTCAGGCTCATCGCTGATGCCTCCACTACCGCCGCTACTGCCGCCACTGCTGCCACCACCGTTTGGTGGTGGGTTTGCGACGCTCACCTTGTAGTTGTCTGTAGACGTGTTGAAATAATAAGTTAAGTTATAGAACCGAATAGAGAAATCATATGTTCCTATTGTGGATTCTGTCCGGTTGAAGGAGACATTTCCATCTATTACCGCTTTTGGTTTATCTACCACAATTCCGTTTCTTACCAGAGTCGCATTGCCGATGAAGGTTTCACCATATTCTCCTTCTACAGTAGCGTTTATCCAGAAGGTCGTGTCAGGTTTAAAAGTTTGAGTAGCAGGCGGATAAGATGTGATGTTTATATCTCGTTTTGTTATATTTAATATGAACGTCTCAGTGTCATTAACTGCAAATGTATTTGTCGAATTCGCATTCATCCTGACCATGATCTGCAGAATTGTCGAGTTTGAGCGTGTCTGGTTGTGCCACTTTGTCTCGTCTTTTGCTATCGTTCCCATGGTTATGTCTGTGATCCATGGGACGTTGTAGGTCACATTTACGTTGCTTGCTGTTGCGTTGGTTACCGTGACCGAGTGGTTTAGGTTGAAGCTTCTGCCCCAGTCGCTGGTTATGTCGGTGACGTTACCGAGAGTCAGGGTTAGACCGCCGACTGTGGTCATGATGTAGCCAGTCTCTGCAACCTTACTTCCTGAGTACGTAGATGTGACATTCACAGTGACATTGTACCGTCCTGCGCTTACATCAGTGACGTTTAATGTGACGTTCTGAGAAGAGCCACTGGCAAGATTCGTAATCATTGTCTGATTCAGAGTTGCAACATCCGCAGTATCGTGGTTGGTGACTGCAAGCTCAAACGTGCAAGCGAAACTTCCTGTGTTCGTGATCGCAAGCGTATAGGTTGCATTCACGCCAGGTTCGGTTGTCTGGTTCTCCGGCTGTTGTATTGAGGCATTGTATGATTCTTTTGCGACCGAGTGGTTCTGGTGCATGATGTTGTGGTTTAATGAGTTGTCGTACATCTCAACCGTCACGTTGTACCACCCGTTCGCTGCGCTTGCGTTTAGATAAAAGCTCTCGTTTGCAGTCATGTCTGTTCCGCCGACTACGGTTACATTCGTGGTCGAGTTGATGACTGCGGTTGCGTTTCTTATCGTGACCGTGTAGTTCGCAGGATTCAGGTCAGTGTAGGTGAAGTTGACCCAAAACTGCTCGCCTCCTGGTATGCGAACCGGTACGGACTGGGTTGGCGCGTCTATCGTGATTGCGCGTGGTGTGGTCTCTCCGGTTACATTCCAGATCCACGTCTGCATAGCAGTGCCATTTGCGTTCTTTGCGAGCGCGGATACGTTCCAGACCCCGATTTCTGCACTCGTGTTCGTGTAGTTCGCTGCCTCAACGCTGGTATTCGTATCCTGAACGTTTGTTCCATTGATATACCATGTTACATTGACGGTCTGGTCAACCGTGATGTTAAACGTCCGTGTCGCTTCTGCTATGTTACTGACAAATGTTGACGGAGCGAAGGACGCGATGTTCGGTGGTTCAGCCGCAGCAGGCTGCCATTGCAGGTATGGATAGGTTACACCTTCTTCTATTGCCCAGATATTAGTAAAATCCCAATTATCGAATGTTGCTTGCTGTTTCATCTCTGCTGTTGTTTTGCCTGTTCCGCCAGCACTTAAAGACTGCCCTGATGTTTCAGTGTCCCAGTATGAATATGTGATTGTATTATCATTCCAACTAACCAAACCGCCGACATAACCAAGAGCACTGGAACTGCCGGTAGAATAACAATTTGTGATTGTTCCCAAATTATTACCAACCAAACCGCCGACATAATCAAAACCACTGACACTGCCGGTAGAATAAGAATTTGTGATTGTATTATCATTCCAACCAACCAAACCGCCGACATAATTAGAACCACTGACACTGCCGGAAGAAGAAGAATTTGTGATTGTATTTTCATTCCAACCAACCAAACCGCCGACATAAGAAGAACCACTGACATCTACTTCTTCCAACCCCACATCCTTTATTTCGCTTACCGGACCAATGTGTCCAAACAAAGCGACAAAATCCGTAGAACTTCGGTTTATGTGCAGGTGAGTTATTTTGTAGCCCTTGCCGTCAAAGGTGCCAATGAATCTGTAGCTCGAATTTCCAATCGGCATAAACCCTTTCTCGTCGCCATAATCAAAACCAGAGCAATTAATGTCATTGGCTAAATAATAATCACCAGCCAAATTATTGCGGATATTCTGCAAATCCGCACAGGTTGTTATTGGTGTAGCTGCCATCGCAGGTGTGATGGATGCTGCAAGCATCACAGCAGCAAAAACGATCAAGACCACCATGCTGCACAATTTCCTCCGAATGTTTATACTGGCTTTCATCATACTTTGCCCAGGATTTGAAGTCGGGTTGTTTGTAATTGGTGTTATATCTGCTATTGTTTTATCTAATCTATTACTGTACCTGAATTTCATAGATCATACCTCCACCAGATTATAGTGCTGATGATGATAATGATGGTAATCATAATGATGACTATGTATATACCTTTATTTTCATGGTTAATAAGTATTCCTATGGTGTCGATCTAATTTTTGTACCAATAAAATTAGACTGACACGTGTTAACATTCTAATTCGACACGTCATTAAACTCATCCTTAACAAGTGCAACAAATTCCCAAAGGATTTCAGATATTTTCACATCAGATTTAATTAAGGGACATTGTGGAAACTTTCGTATAAATCGCCAAGCTTCCTGAAGTTATTCATCTGTAACATTTTGCAAATCTACAAAAAAATTTTTAAAATTGCCGAAAACAGTTTTCACATAATCTTCTTTTTCAAGATTAGATAAAACAGCAAGATGAGCTTCATATTTTGTCATTTCTTTAGACGTCTTACTTCTTCCTGTACGCCTTCGAATATGCATTCTACTTCACCGATGGTTCAACTTCTCAAGTGCATTATGCCTAACGATGTCCAAAATTTCTCCCTCGTTGCTCACAACTTCCACAAATAGTTAATCTATGTGACTTTGGCAGTTTTCACCGATTTTTTCAGACACCGTGCCTAAATTGCCTCCAATCTTTCTCCCCTCCCCTCTAATTTTCATCATTGCCTCAATTGTTTTTCCCTTGAGTTTATCAGCATTGGTCGGTAAATTATTCTGTTCTTTTCCACTAAATTCCCGACTCACTTGCAACACGCTCCGTATCTCTTCAAACCATCCCCAAATATATCCAATCATCGTAAAATAGAATTTTACATCCTTATGATCGACCAATTTTTTCAAATACACATCAAAGTCCAGGAAGACCTTTGCCGCTGCAGGATACCTGAAAAACGCACCCTACCGGCAAGGGATATGTGGCCGAGATTCCAGATGTGCCTGTAATCTGGTATTTGGTCCAGATTAAAAAAGAGAATGAAGGGTATTGCACCCCTCAAAATACTCCAATCTTATTTCCTCCTTGAATATACTGCGACCAGTATCCCCATAATCCCAAGCATTATCCCAAATCCGGGTATCCCCTTGTCCGAAGTAGTTTCTGGCGTAGGCGTAGGCTCAGCCACTGTACTGGAATCCGTTGCAGCAGCAGGTTCTCCGCTACTTGACTCCTCGACCTGCCCCAGTATCATGAAGGTAGAGAATCCAGGGGTCGGCGATGAATACTTGTAGAATCCGCCAGCCTGCCCGGTCAGTGTGGTCCTAAGGGACTCCCATTTGCCATTTTTGTGCCTGTACAGGGTGACCGAGGCCGGGTCGATGTTGTTCTCTTTGAACCAGGTTGCAGGTACCTGGAAATTTATAACTGAACTGGAGAACTTATCGTCAGACCATCCACTGGTTCCGACAAATACGTCGACATACTTGTATATTTCACCGGCAGGCGGGTCAGTGGTTATACTGCTAGGCCGGCCTTTCAGGACTTCGATCTTTGCTGCCACCAGGCCATAGGTTTTGTCTGGGGTAACATCAACTGATGTTACTACATCGTTGAAGTTGTAGTTCGAAGACTCACCAGCTTGAAGATATATCCTTAAGACAACTGTTTCTTCTACATTCTCAGGTTCATCACTGCTGCCCACACCAACGCCGCCGCTGCTACTGCTGGGTGGTGGCGGTGCTTCCGGCGGTATATATATTAATGGATGGTAGTCGCCGCCGTATGTTATATTGCTCGATGAGTTGTACGGGGTCAGGGTATCACCCAGATCGTCGTTATCCGTATCAACTCCATCATAATCAGACCAGTAGTTCCCGCCAAGCCATGAACCGCCGATGATGTTTGTTCCGATGGTGGGTGTGGTGTTCCAGGTGTTGTATCCGCTGTCGTAGGCGTTGTTGGTGTTGTTGAAGTAGTTGTTGTAGATCTGGTTGTTCCTCGAAGAAGACAGGTGGATGCCGTAGTAGTTGTTCGATGCGGTGACGTTCTCAACTCTTGAATCGTTTGTATATACAAATAATACGCCATGGAGATTATTAGTCAACACCATATTTTTCACAGTTATATTTGTGGAGTTCACAACTCCGACAAAGCCAGCACCATCCGGAATCTGCGCATTTTGCCGGTTGATCCAGTAATATATCGGTTTTTTATCTACGGTGTTGTTCGTATCTATGTTATGAGTGTAGTCAGAAAGACTGGTTGCATAAATACCGAAGTTATAGTTGTTTCCAGACATCGTGTTATTCGTGAGCGTGTTGTTGCTCGAAGAAGACAGGGAGATGCCGTAGTAGTTGTTCGATGCGGTGTTGCTCGTGAGCGTGTTGTTGCTCGAAGATTCCAGGCAGATGCCGAAGTTGTTCGAGTTTGCGGTCTTGCTCGATTTAACCATGGCGATGCCGTTGGTGTTCGAGT
>Ga0255423_10146_pt1 | contig 12742 bp, 10 predicted proteins | sample ANMaggSeSYBR02H3_FD_182659 | JGI IMG/M metagenome (GOLD analysis project Ga0255423, IMG submission 182659) | Sediment cell enrichment communities from methane seep in Santa Monica Basin, California, United Staets - ANME aggregate JGI... | ecosystem: Environmental > Aquatic > Marine > Cold seeps >...
ATTATAAATACAGGTCCTACATTTAATAAATCGATTTATCCGGAAATGCAGTATTTTGCTAATGAAAATCATCTTTTTAGATTATTACAAATAATTGAAAAAAACAGATCAATTGAAGATAAAAATATATCTCAAGAAACTACAAATATTTCAATTGCAAAGCAAGGCAGGATTGTAAATAATAATAATATTAATAATACTATACCATATGAACATATAACTAATAAGCATTATGAGACTGAAGACGACATATCATTTTCCATCTCAAGCACGACAATTGGAGCATCAGGAATTACTGTAAATTCAATAAATCCTATAGTTAGTAATTATTTACAGAGATTTATAAATATTATGAATACAGCTCCTACATTTAATAAACCGATTTATCCGGAAATACGGTATTTTACTAATGAAAACCATCTTTTTAGATTATTGCAAATCGTTAAAAAAAACAGATCAATTGTAGATAATAATATATCTCAAGAAACTGCAAATATTTCAAATTCACAGCAAAGCAGAATTATTAATAATACCAGACTTTATAATCACATAATTAAAAAAAGTTCTAATGCCATCAATTATTTTCAGGAAATTAGCAATATTAACAATATAGGTTCAAGAGTTATTCATCCCCTTATAATTGGATTACATCCTTCTTTTAATGAAGAATATCTAATTAATAAAAAGAATTTTCCAATACAAGATGTTGATCTCACATATGCCAGCGATCCCGTTCTCAATATGCCCACTTCACAAAATGCAGATATTGATCAGGAAAAAATTGAAAACATACCTGTTAGAAGTGTAAATTCAACAGGGATAAATGAAAACCTGATAAAAGAATCCTCGCCGCACAGACCAGTTCATGAAATTTACATGATTGCTGATAAGGTATACAAGATAATCGAGAAAAAGATATCAATAGAAAAGGACAGGAGAGGTTTATTCTAATGGTAGAAAAAGCTCAAATTAAAATACTTGATGGCACTGTTGACGGAAACAAAATATTAGATGTTATGTTTAATCCTGTGGATTATACGGTTTCACTCAGTGGTACATTTAAACCTAAAAAAAAGGGACAAGAATCAAGACCTTCCTTTGATAAAGTTGAAATTAAAGATTTTACTGTTAAATCATTTTTTGATACATATGAAACACAATCTGATGTAAGAGTAAAAACCAATAAGATTGCCAAACTATTATTACCTACTGTTGAAGGACGTGGTCGAAAGAGGCCTCCGATTTGCCTTTTTGTCTGGGGTAAATTTACATATAAAGGAATAATTCATAAACTTGATCAGAAATTTACAATGTTCCTGGAAACAGGGATACCTGTTAGAGCAGAACTAACCTTTACTTTCAAATCTATTGCTACTCCAAAGGAGTATGCAGAGTATATGGGGATCGGAGCCAGCAGGAAAGTGTGGACAGTAAAAAACAGTGATAGGCTTGATCTTATTGCTCATAGGGCACTCAAGGATGCAGCTTTATGGAGAAAGATAGCTGATGAAAATAATATTGATGACCCTATTGCATTTCCTCAGACGCACGACATTGGAAAAACATTAGTAATACCTGATTAAGGAGTCCTGCCTGATGGAAGGTAATATTATAAATGTTGCCAGTTTCAAGCTGCTCTTTGATGGAAATGAGCTTTCTGATGAACTGCTGATGGCTGTTAAAGATGTTACGTTTGAGGATGAGATCAATCTCCCGGCAATGTTTATTATTAAGCTGAATATTGTTAATTTTATGGAAGGAACATGGAGAGGGATTGATCTTGAAAGCTTCAAGCCGGGAGATACTGTCAAGCTCTCTATGGGTATGGACAGTGCAGTGGAAATAATGACAGGTGAGATCACAGCACTTGATCTGACATTTTCTGATACTGCTTTTTTAGAGATAAGAGGTTATGATAAACTTCATAGATTAAGATTCGGGACAATGCGGCGTTCGTTTACAGATATGAAAGACAGCGATATCGCTTCATCCATTGCTTCGGAAGTAGGTCTAACCCCTGAAGTTGAAGATTCCCAAAAAACCCACCTTTATATTTTCCAGAATGACCAGAGCAATTACGAATTCTTACTTGAACGCGGAAAGCGTATTGGCTTTGAGATGCTTGTAAATAATGATACATTTATCTTTCGAAAATCACAGGAAGATAAAACACCTGAATTAACTCTTGAGTATGGTGTGGATCTTGATAGCTTTTCAGTACAGATAAAAACACTGACTGAAGGAAGCCAGATTGAAGTAAGAGGCTGGGACATCAAGAAAAAAGAAGAGATAATATCTACTGTTTCAAGCGGAAGTGAGAATACCAGGATGGGGGGTAAAGAATCAGGTTATTACTTTTCACAGAGTGCTTTTGGATCATCATCTGTTTGCATTGTGGATGATATGATCACTGATATTGATGAAGCGCAGAATATTGCAAAAGCAAAATATAACCTTATGCTTAAAGAGTTCATATCCGGTGAGGGAGAATGTATGGGGAATCCTGGGATTAGAGCAGGTATGACTGTCGAGATCAAAGGGTTCGGAGAAAGGATCAGCGGAATATTTTATGTGACCTCTACAGTACATTCAATCAAGGAAGGAGCATATACAACAACCTTTAAAGTGAGGAGAACCGGCATATGAGTATTACTGATATCTTAGAGCAGAAAAAAAGATCAGATTCAAGAATATACGGTGTTGTAGTTGGAATTGTTACTAATAATAAAGATACTGAAAAACTTGGACGCGTAAAGGTCAAGATCCCCCGTTTAAGTGGTGAAGATGAATCGAACTGGGCAAGAGTAACATCTTTTATGGCAGGAAAAGAGAGAGGTGCATTTTTCTTACCAGAAGTTGATGATGAAGTGTTAGTGGCTTTTGAATATGGTGATATTAACATGCCGTATGTCATCGGATCATTGTGGAATGGAAAAGATGTACCTCCTGAAAATAACAGTGATGGAAAGAATAACATAAGAGTGATCCGCTCCAGGAGCGGGCATGTGATAACACTTGATGATAGTGATGGATCAGAACAGATAAAGATCATGGATAAAACCCAAAAAAATATGATAATCATAGATACAAAGAATAATAAGATCTCTATCAAGTCTGATAAAGACATCGAATTATCAGCACCTAACGGAAAGGTAACTATAGAAGCAATGGATCTTGTGACAAAATCAACTGCATCTACCAAGATTGAGGCTACTTCCAGTGTGGATGTTAAAGCATCAGGCAATCTGAACATTAAAGGGGCAATGGTGAATATTAATTAATCATGGGACTACCGGCAGCTAAACAGGGAGATCAGATCACAGCAATAGATATTCACATTATTATGATACCAACACCTGGGGGTCCGGTTCCAACTCCACTACCTCATCCTTTTATGGGTATTATTGATAATAGTCTCAGTGCTGATGTAAAGATAATGGGTATGCCGGCTGCAACAGTTGATTCAATGGCTTCGAATCTTCCACCCCATATTCCACAAGGCGGACCGTTCCAGAAGCCTCCCTCAAACAAAGCAACTATAAAAATGGGAAGCGTCACGGTAAAGATTAATGGAAAAATGGCTGCAAGGAATGGTGACACGGCAATGACCTGCAATGATCCTGCAGATATGCCAGTAGGTACGGTAATTGCAGTAGGTACGGTATTTATAGGGTGATATGAATGGAAAAGGATTTTCTTGGAGTCGGTTTTGGATTTCCATTGAAAGTTGAATCCGGAAAAGTTATCTGGTCAGAGTATGAAGAATCTATTAGAGAATCTATACTGTTAATCCTTGGTACTGTAAAAGGTGAGCGTGTTATGCGGCCTGACTTTGGATGTGGGATACATGAACTTGTTTTTTCTGCAAATAATATATCCACTGCGACACTTGTAATATTTTATGTCGAAGAGGCTTTGAAAAAATGGGAACCAAGAATTAAACTGATAAACGTTGATGCTAATCCTGATAATAACAAAAAGGAACGGATGAATATAGATATTGAATATAAGGCTATTTCGACAAATACGCGGTATAACCTTGTATATCCTTTTTACCTTGGTGGGGGATAGATGCAAAATAAAAAGCTTGTTCTGGATAACAGGACATCAGAAGAGATATATCAACAGACACTGGAACTTGCCAGTACGTACTGTCCTGAATTGACCATTCATGATGAGGCGGGATATTTTGATCCTGAGAATCCAGGTCTGGTATTGCTCAAACTCTTTTCGAAGATGACAGAGATGCTGATTGTACAGCTTAATAAAATTCCGGATAAACAAAGACTTGCCTTTTTTGACTTTGCAGGAATAGATCTGCTGCCGGCCAGACCATCAAAGGTTCCATTGACATTCTATCTTACAGAAGGTTCATCAGTTGCTACTGTTGCATCAGGTACAAGAGTAGCTTCATCAGATGACCCGGATGTGGTCTTTGAAACAGGACAGGATCTAAGTGTTGTCCCGGCTGCACTTACGGCTGTTTTTTCTTTTAATCCATGGGAGGATAAATATACAGATCATTCGGAATTTATATCAGGAAGTGAAGATGGTTTCTCAATCTTTGGAAAAAGTTCCAATGAAAAGCCAGTTGATCATATACTCTGTCTGGGTGATGATATATTGCTCAATATTCAGCGACCTGTGGATCTAATGATCCATTTTAAAGGGAGGGATCTTAAGCGGGATTTCTTTTATACGTGGTATGACGGTAATGAGAATCCTGTTAAAAACCCTAAGTTTTATAACGTAGGAGCAGAAGAATTAGATATTTCTTTTCATATAGAAAAGCTGGAACCAACTTATATTAATGGGGTCAGGAGTTTCTGGTTATCAACAAGACCAAAGAAGGATATGCAAATAGTCAAAGGAGTTAAACTACCCAGTATCTCTCACATTACTGTAGATATATCCATAAAACACATTACACCTGATATTGCCTTTGCAAATAATACACCTCTAGATCTGGCAATGGGTTTTTATCCGTTTGGAGAGGAACCAAAGCAAAAATCTGCATTTTACATAGGATCAAATGAGGCTTTTTCAAAGGAGAATGCTACTATTTCTTTATATTTCGGGTTTGAAGATGACAGAAAATTTGAAGTAAATACTTATCCATGGGAATACTGGAACGGGAGTGAATGGGAATTACTGGAATTAATAGATACTGAAAAAAAGTCTGATGATCAGGTTAGATTTATCTGTCCTTCTATTCTTCCATTAGAAATCAACGGTCAGTTGAACAGATGGATAAGGGTAAAAAACATATATGATTATGAAAGAAAATTTGAGACAAAAGGTATTGATGATATAATCCACCGATTTCCTGAAGAATATGAAAAATATAAAAAAGATTTTTCCAGGATTTTTACTGAAATGGGCATTGCTGTCGCAGTTGAATATAAAATACCAGATCAGTCTCCTCCTTTTATTAAATCTTTAACAATCTCATACAGCTATTATAAAAAAGAAATTGAAAGAATTAAAACCTTAAACAATTTTCAATTTAAAGACTTTCAACCTGGAGGCAAACCATTTGCATCTTCAAATAAAATGCCAGCTTTATATCTTGGCTTTAATAAAAATATTGCAAATATGCCGTTAACCCTTTTTTTTGCGCTTAAGATGAAGCTTTTTAATGAAAAAGAAAATATAATCATACATCCGGATCATAAAAATCAATTTGATCAAGAACAGGATTATTTATTAACTGTTAAGGAACCAACTGATCTTGCATACAAATACTTCAATGGTGTTTTATGGAAAGATATTACTGTTGAGGATGAAACAGATTCCTTTCAAACAGATGGGATTGTAAATTTTGTTGGTCTTTCTGACATTAAACACACCCTGGAATTTGAAAGGAAACTGTACTGGATCAAAGTGGAGATCAATAAGGGTAATTGGGTATCCTGCCCTAAATTAAAGGGTATTTTTCCAAATACGGTCCGGGCAACGAACAATGTAACTGTTGAGGATGAGATCCTTGGTTCAGGTAACGGGCACAGTGATCTTACACTTTCTTTTTCAAAAAAGCCTATACTTGAAGGAGAGGTAATTGAGGTAAAAGAGATCAGAGTTTTATCAAAAGATGAAATAACCTCTATGGTCTCAAAAAAACAGAGGGATTTACTAAAAAAGCAGGAGGGATCAGGTAAAATTCAGGAAATATGGGTAAGATGGCATGAAATAAAGGATTTTGCACTTTCGGATCCTCTAGGCCGTCATTATATTCTTGATAGAGCAAACGGCAGGATAACTTTTGGTGATGGTATCAGGGGCATGATACCTCAAAACGGAAAAAATAACATTATTGCACGGAAGTACATAAGCGGAGGTGGTAAAAAGGGTGATGTAGGAGCTGGGATGATCACATCTTTAAAAACTGCCATTCCAAATATAGAAAGTGTGGCCAACCACATCCCATCATCCGGAGGTAGTAACCAGGAGACTCTTGACCAAGCAATCGAACGCGGACCCTATACCATTAAAAGCAGGAATAAAGCTATTACTAAAGAGGATTTTGAGTGGCTTGCATATGAATCCTCACAATATGTTGCCAGGGCAAAATGCATCCCTGATAATGACAGGATAAATGTTATCATAGTGCCGAAATTTGATAGTGCTGCTCCGCTACCTGACATTGGACTTCTGGATATGGTCGAAAGGTATCTTAAAGATAGAGTCTTTTTTTTAATTCTTAATAAAATAGAGGTAATTGGTCCTGATTATAAGGAAATAACTATCGATTTGAAATTCAAGCCGTTAATTACGACCGGAAGTACTATTGTAATGGATAGGATAAAAAAAAGGCTTGAATTATATCTGCATCCCTTACAAGGCGGTCACAATGGAAAGGGATGGAAGTTCGGACAGGACATTTTTATCTCAAAGATAGCGGCGGTAATCGAAGGTATTGAAGGTGTGGATTATATTACTGACATTAAACTTACAAAGGACGAAAAAGAAAAAACTGATAAAAAATCAGGTGTGGAACATATCCGGATCGAACCTAATGCTTTGCCCTGCTGCGGTAATATCAATGTGACAATTGAAGGATGAGATATGCCAATTACACTTCCTGATCTTGATACTAAAAGCTATCAGGATATTGTAGATGAAATGATTGCATCTATTCCTAATTATACTGATAAATGGACAAATTACAATGTATCTGATCCTGGTATTACTATACTTGAGATGGTTTGCTGGATCACAGAGGCAACATTATACAGGATAAACAAAATACCAGATGCATCATATGTCAATTTCCTGCGGCTCTTAGCAGGAGTCTCAGGTATCGATGATATCGACCGTTTGTTAGCAGATCCCAATCTTTTCAGGTCTCATAGGGATATTCTTGAATTCCTACTAGAGATCGAAACAGGAAATGAGACAAATATTATAGATATGAAAGCGGCAGCTTTAACATTTTTAAATTCACGGTACAGGGCAGTAACCAAAGAGGACTTTCGTGAACTTGCTATTGAAGCTACTGACTCTGATCTGTTCTATACCGGTGATCTCAAGGATACTGTTAGATTACTTGTTAAATTGAGTGATGCCAAAGATCATGTATCCCTTTTTATCTATGAGTCTTTTTCTTCGACTATGAAGGGATTACTTGAAAGATTTGATAGATCAGCGCCTTTATCACCATTACTTCAACAAACATTAATTGATGAATTGAACAGGTTGATCCAAAGCGGCTATATCAACAAAGAAGAGTCCTTTTCAGAAGTGGAACTGAGTGACAGGACTAAAGTATTGATGCAAAAACAAGAATTGCATGGAGAAGCTCATATACTTCTAAACAGAATGCTCCTTGAAGATGCCTACCCTGATCAACTTGAAAATATAGCTAACCGTGCTAAGGTTATCAGGGCGATCGTAGATCAATCTACAAAAGGAGAAAAGGTCAGGATAATCATTGTATCCAACAGGCGGGATAAATATAAGGCACTTATAGAACAGGTGAAAGAATACTTAGATCCCAGACGTCTTATAGGAACAGTGATCGAAGTGAGCAGTCCTGTTTATACTGGTGTTGGGATTCATGTGAAGATAGAACTTACTTCATATGAAAAAGTAGAGATAGTCCAGGAGAATGTAAGGACAAGGATCTTGAATTATCTTGATCCTTTAACAGGTGGTTCCAAAGGCAGCGGATGGCCATATGGAAGACCCCTTATAATTTATGAGGTTGTTCAGGTGGTGGAAGATACCAACGGCGTTAAACGAACTGTTAGTGTAGTGATCGATAACGATGATGATCTGAAAAAAAAAACAATTGACGGGCTGATTGATGTTTCTGTTGAAGTAGAGGTCGTGGAGGAAGTTGCAGGCGATGAATTCCAAAAGTAAATATATGGAGTATCTTCCTTCAGTATTTTACGAGACAGTAAAGGACGGGAAGGTTCCTTTTATCACACAATATCTTAAAATATTTGAAAAAATATTAAGTGGAATTGATGATGATGCATTAAATGGAAGAAAGGGTATTGCAGAGGTGCTTGATATCATTCCTGAATTATTTCACCCCCGCTTCTCATTCATATTTGATGAAACGTCTTTTTTGCATCCTATAGAAAATAATAACAAAGAACTCTTCAGGAAATATTTCAATACTGATATGGATACGCAAGAGTTCATGAATATTTATGTAGATGAATTCTTAGAATGGCTGGCAAGCTGGGTAGCCCTTGTATTGAAAGAGGACTGGGATATTGAAAGAAAAAGAAAGGTTATTGCTGGTATCATTCCAATATTTCGAATGCGCGGGACTAAAAAGGGACTGGAAGAATATCTATGGATATATACTGGAACTGATGTGAATATTATTGAAGAAGTAGAACCATTTCAGGTAGGGATAAGATCGACTGTTGGAGAGAATACTATATTAGGTGGACTACCACCCTATTTTTTTATTGTTAATGTGGACCTGCCTGCATCTGATAATATAACCATAAATAACAAACGAAAGGTAATTAAGAAAATCATTGAATCAGAAAAACCCGTACATACAAATTATTCGATAAATATTAAAATAGAAGATTCATGATACTCTTTTTTTTAAGGAGATAATGTATGACGATTAAAAGGTTGAACTATTTTACAGGACAGTTCTTAGAGGAGAATGATTTTAAGGACGAACAGCAGTATCATGTGAATGCTATCAGGTCACATAGTAAGAACCTGCATACATGGGGTATTGCATATGGTCTTGATGTTACGTTTACACGTGGTGCCAAGTATGTGATGGTTTCAGGTGGTATGGCTGTTGATGGTCAGGGAAGGCAGATCTTACTCATTGAGGATGAGCGGATCGATCTTTTTGCGGCTACTGCAACAACGCTTTATTTGACCATATCATACGACCAGAGCCTGAGTGACGCTACTGAGGAGACAGGAGTAAAAGGATATTCCCGCATTACGGAACATCCTGATATAAAGTACGATCCGGAAATGCCTGATGAACCTGCAACAAAGATCTTGCTGGCAAAGATGATACTGGATCGTGACAATATGACTATCCACAAGATCGATATTGAGGATCGAAAATATGCTGGTGCCGTAGGAGGTGATATAGTTGTTAGAAGCTTGAGCTTCCTGCTTCCTACCGACTCGAATAAGTTGCCTGTGATGAGAGGTATCGATGATGGGGTAGAGTTTAATTCTGATAATACTACACATACTGGTAATCTAAATGTCGCTGGCATATTGACTGGAAACCTTGATAAGGATATGGTAGGTAAGGATCAAATTATTGATAAATCAGTCCCGATCTCAAAATTCAAGACCCATAAAAGGTCAAGTGAAGAGATATTGGGTGAAAAACCGATCGAGATCAATGCTAATTCTGAGAAAGAAGTACATTCTGAACTTTCTAATACACACAGGTTCTTCATAACCAGTGTACTTCCAACTACTCCTGACTCAGCTATTGAATGGAGGTGGGTTGTTAATTTTCATAGAGATCAATATTTCTATAGATTGATGGTAAAGAACCTGTCTGATAAGACAATTGGTGTCAGATTTAAGTATTACGATATATTGGAAGAATAGTGTAGAGTCAATCATACAATATCGCAATATATATGATCTGACACGGTTATGTTTTCCAGTTATTTTCAAGACGCTGATTCACGCAGATTAACGCTGATTTAAGGTTGCATCTGCGTAACCTGCACGCTCTTAAGGCGTAGCAGGCATTCACTTCCACAGGAAGTGAATGTATCAGTGTTAATCTGCGTCTAATATAATTATTGATTAATTTGATTTTAGAATTGTGCCCTATGCCCTTCATAATCCGACACTTGAAAGTTGATTTGACAATAGAGGTAGATCATGCAATCAGAATCTCAAACAAAAACCCAAAACAACTCCCATGAATTCCTTCAGGAAATAACCAGGGGTCTTCTATATACCCACACACGCATCAATGCCAATACCACCAGAACCTTAGAGGCGTCCTCATTTCTTTACGCACTCATAGAACTGCTGAGTGAAAAGGATATACTCTCAATTGAAGAGCTGGATGAGCGCAAAAAGCAGGTGGCACATCGGCTGGTAAATAAATTTGTAGAGAGTAAAATAGGGCTTTTGTACCAGGATCCGGAATGTGATAAATATACTTTTGAACATGAAACTGATGTCGATTGTGAGAGCAGGCGGCATATCTGCAAGGCTATATGCTGTAAATTTCCTTTTGCTCTATCAAGACAGGATGTAGAAGAGGGTGCTATCAGGTGGGAATTTGGCAGACCATACCTTATAGCTCACGGCGATGATGGTTATTGCGTTCATCTGGATAGGGAGAATTACAGGTGTACGGTGTGGGAGCAGCGGCCTGTACCCTGCCGGGGATTTGACTGTGAGAATAATGAAAAATGGAAGGTGTGGGAAGATTTTGTAAAGATGGGAGTCAATGATGGGATGATTAAGCAGATAGATGATAGTAATGAGAAAATTTATACATATCAAAATTCAAATGTTAATAATGATGATAGAGTTGAGGAGTAGTCATTGAATAAAGGGTGATATTATTAGAATATATGGTACAATTCGTGATTCACAGAATAAAAATCCTGTTGTAGAAGCAAACATCAGGCTTAGTATCGAAGGTATGCAGATAGCTTCTATTACTACTAATGAGCAGGGTGAATATGAATATGCAACAGAGAAAGATTATCCGGAGCAGACATTAGATTTTGTCATTCAAAAAGAAGGTTTTGAAACAAAGAACATTTCTTACGAGATCGATAAAGCTGAAATTAAGTCAGATATTCTATTGAATGAGCTTGAAAAAGGAACAAAAGAAAAAACAAGGATATTTGGCATTATTCGAAATTCAAAGAACCGCGATCCTGCTAAGGCTGCAAGTATCACACTTAGTATCGAAGGTACGCAAATAGCTGCCATCACTTCTGATGAGATGGGGAGATATGAATACACAGCAGAGGAAGATTATACTGGCCAGACTTTGGATTATGTCATCCAGAAAGAAGGTTTTATAAGAAAAGATATTTCACATGAGATCGATAGATTTGAGATTGAATCAGATTTTCTGATGGATGAAATTGAAATTAAGATAAAAGGTAAGATCTGTGATGAAACAGATAGTCCTCTGGATAATGCCAGTATCAGTTTTTCAATAGGTGGCTCAACAATAAAACTAAATTCAGATAAGGATGGATCATTTTTTTTTACTGTTGGTCGGCAGTTCCTGAACCAGACTATTGGATATGAAACCAGTAAAGAAGGATTTAAGGTCAAAAGCGGGAATTTAAAATTATTAGAAAACTTAAAATGTATCAATTTATCCAAAAATATTCCTCCTGTACCTGATAAATCGATCTGGATAAAGGTTGCTGCAGTTGGAATCGTTTTGACCGGTGTGGCAATAGTCTTATTTGCAATACCAAATTCTATCCCCACTCACGCCAATAATCCTCCGGAATCATTTATAGATTCAATCAACCCAAGCCCGGGTCTGCAAGGACAATCTGTTACATTCATAGGTCATGGAGATGATCTGGATAGTGGAGATTCTATAACCGAATATAAATGGGAATCAAATATTGACGGATATCTAAGCGATCAAAGAACATTTTCAACTTCAAGTTTAACCTCAGGATTACATCAGATAACCCTGCAAGTTAAGGATAATCATGGACAATGGTCAGGCGAAATTACAGAAAACCTGAGAGTAAAAATATATCTTCATGAAGATTTTGAGAGTGGCATGCCTGAAAATTGGTTGGTGGGGCCTACTTATGAATCTGCATATTATAAAGTCATTAAAGAACCTGAATCAGAAAACCATGTATTATTAGGACATGGACATGCGCATATAAATCCAAATATTGGTCAGGAATGGGATGACTACAGTTTTCAAGTTAATATTAAATTACTAAAAGACCAGATTGAACAAGAACCTGGTTGTAACCTTATAATTAGACAGCGAAAAAGCGAGAGATATTTTATTGAAATTTCTTTTGATACAGTTTCTATTTCCAGATCATATGAAGATTACTCAATAATTCTCATAAAGAATAAGGCTACAATTCCATATAACGAATGGAATAAAGTAAAGGTAGTTTGCAAAGGGAATCTGATAAAAGTGTTTGTAAATGATGATGTTAATCCTGTAATAAAATATACTGATAATGATAATCCTTTGAAGAATGGAAGAATAGATCTGGAAACATGGTACGACCAAGTCTATTATGATGATATACTG
>Ga0255423_10149_pt1 | contig 12722 bp, 9 predicted proteins | sample ANMaggSeSYBR02H3_FD_182659 | JGI IMG/M metagenome (GOLD analysis project Ga0255423, IMG submission 182659) | Sediment cell enrichment communities from methane seep in Santa Monica Basin, California, United Staets - ANME aggregate JGI... | ecosystem: Environmental > Aquatic > Marine > Cold seeps >...
AAATGGTACTGCTCTATTGGCTGAATATATTTCTATTGAAAGAGATTGGGACTATTGGAGATTAAATGAAGATTATAGATAAATTGGAAAAAAAATAATGGATGAATTAAGTAACCATTATGAGATTGTCGGAAAAGCCTTATTTTCGAATATTTCAGCTTTACTGTATAAACTTGACCGGGCGCAACATAGTGATTTAGGTTAAACAATATTTCTGGAAGTTTCAATTTAGGCGCTTTACAGGTACTTTTCCGACAATCTCATTATGGGTCATGGGCTTCACCTTGTTTTTATGTTAAAGATGATGAAATTAAGTTTAAAAAAGAAAAATATAATTTTTGATGGTAAAATTCAATCTAACTTGAATACCTTAAGGAAAAATCCTATTTTTGCGCAAAATTGCTCTTCAGTTTCAAGATATTCTAAGAATGCACATAATTAGCCATTCGGCAGTCACCAGTATACACTGGACAAGATGTAACGTGGCATGTATAGCGATTTTCATAACTGTCAAGGCCGTCCAACAATTCAAAATCGGACGGAAAGAAAGTGCAAATAAGGGTTTAAATTCAAAAAGAAGAGAAAATTTTCATGTCAAACACAATTGTGGGTCGCCCCTACACCATATAAAAATCATTAATGTGCAATATTGCTGTAATACATACACTCATCCTTTGAAAATATTGGTATCTCGCAATTTTCGTCTGCAATACCATCCAGTCCCCTCACAACTACTGCTGGAATTCCCTCACCCGCCTCACCCATGATAAGCTGCGTCGCAGATACCAGGTTGTCAGCCGTGGCCTTACTTGTAATTGTAAGCTCCTTCCCGAACAGGTCCTTTGACCCCCGTGCATCCTCCACAGGACGCAGGCCCGAACAACCCAGTGCTATCCCCACACACCCGAGCCGCATAGGCTGCGTACGGCTGTCACCAACAATAACACCCAAGCGGCAGTCAAAGGCTTCCTCAAGCTGTTTCCTGATACGCTTGGCACTTAATACCGGGTCCTCCGGCAGCAGCACCACACAGTCAGGCGGTGCGTTGGAACCATCTATTCCGGCATTGGGCGACAGGTTGCCCTTGGTAATGGTAAGTACTGCACCTAGCACACCTCCGATTATCTCATCGCACTCCCCAAGTATCAATTCCATCTCCCTTGGGTCAACAGCATACTTTAGCCCCAGTTCACGGGCTTTTTTCCCTGCCTCAACATCATTAAGGTCAAACAGCCTGCCTTCGGCAGTGGCCACAGCCGATTCAGCCAGCACTACAATATCGTCGTCCATGATGGTCATACCGCTTTCCCTGATAGAGCTTATGAGCACGCTGCCCATATCATCGCCCGGCTCTATCAGTGGCGTCTTTATTCCGAATAATTCAAGTTTATCTGGCATGACAATCCATTTTAGGTATCCCTTTCAAAAAGTAGGGTAATAAAATTTGTATAAATCATTGTTTATATTTATCTGCCACAGAGAGCACAGAGGACACCGAGAAGAAATCCTCTGTGATCTCTGTGTTCTCTGTGGCTATTATTTTTTCTCTCTTATTTGAAGTGAATACCATTTTAGTTACTATTATTTCCATAAAGAAAATGCTCACTTCATTTGCATTTTCTAAGCCTACTGGAAAGTATATACTTTCCTATACGTTTAAAAAATCATGCATAATTGTAAGGGCGCAGAAATCCCCGCACATAGTACACGGTCCTTTTTCAGGACACATACCTGATGCCTTTTCAGGCTCGATGGCATACTGCATCTGTCCATCCCAGTCCATGACCGCCCTGTATCTTGCCAGTTCCATATCCTGCTGTCTGGCATCGTACTTGATGGAATCACCAATATGTGCAGCAATGCGAAATGCCACCAACCCTTCCCTTACATCGTCCACTGTAGGCAGCCTCAGATGTTCAGAGGGTGTGATATAGCACAGGTAATCCGCACCCGCACCCGCGGCTATGGATGCACCCACTGCCCCTGCAATGTGGTCATAGCCAACAGCTACATCGGTAGGCAGCGGTCCGGCCACGAACAACGGGAAATCCCCGGCATCTTTGTGGTATTTGACGTATCCGGCCACCTCTGATGCACGTACATGCCCACCCATACCTTCCACAATTACCTGGACCCCGGCCTGGTTTGCCTGCCTGGCCAGTCTCATGTTCGTCAGCATCTCCTGGTGCTGTGGAGAATCGGGTGTATCATTGATGCAGCCGCTGCGCATGGTATTGCCCAGGGATAGTATCACATCATTCTCCTTCAGGGTTTCCAGGATATGATCATAATTATCTATGAAAGGATTGCCGCATTCATTGGTAAGCATGTATATACTGGTAAAAGAGCCGCCCTTCGATACCATGCCCATAATGCGGGGATGGCCTTTTAATTTCTCAATACAGTTACGCTCTATACAGTGCAGGACCACAGAGCTGACGCCTTCATCGACCTGCTGCTGGATATTATTCAGCAGGTGGTCTTCGGTCATGGAGTAGATACCCTGTTGGGCTACTGACTGGTATATGGGTACTGTGGTTATGGGCAGGGTGGTATGCCGGTAGATGGAACGCCTGATCGCGGGGATGTCCCCGCCCATTGAAAGGTCGGTCAGTGTATCAGCTTTATATTTCTCTGCCACCATGGCCTTTTCAAGTTCTTCTTTCGGGTCGATCATTGCACTGGAAGTGCCGATGTTCACATTTACCTTGGTGGTGGCCCCCTTGCCTATTGCTACTGAGATGGGGCCTCGGGTCATTATTACCAGACTACCCTCTACCAGCCGACCCCGGATCACTTCAGGGTCGATACCTTCACGGGACGCCACATCTTTCATCTGTCTGGTAATAACGCCGTTTTTTGCCAGTTCTACTTGTGTTTTCCCGTTTTCCATTAGTCTCACTTACGTTCTTTTTTAACGTATAGGAAAGTATAAACGCATTTCGATATCGATATAGGTAATTTTCTTAGCAAGAGCAACCGCATCCGGTCCTCAGCACAAAGACCGGGCAGCCTGGGAATTTAGTGACTCGATAAGCATAATAACTATGTTAAATATATATTAGATATTGTTACATGACTTACCAATTGGAGAATTTCAAATGAGATTTAATATCATTTGTGAAACTGATGAAGATGGCAAATATGTCGTTGAATGTACCGACCTTCCGGGATGCTTGTCAGAAGGAGATACACTGGATGAAGCTATGGACAATATTAATGAGGCCATAGTAGGTTGCCTTACATCGAGGCTTAAGTGTGCAAAGGATAAGTTCCTTAAAAAAAGTCCTTCAATGTTCCACGACCGGATCAATATTTCATTAGACACTGCAACGACTGCTGAATATGCCTAAACTACCAAGAGCCAGCGGGGACAAGCATGTGTCAGCTTTTAAGGCAGCCGGCTGGCAAGTAAACCATATTGAAGGGAGTCATCATATCCTCATAAAAAATGATGGTGAAATCCATCTGTCTATACCTGTCCATAAAAATAAAATACTTGGTGTCGGTCTATTGAAGAAGTTGATAAATAAGGCGGGACTGACCAATGAAGAATATCTAGAATATTTTTATGGAAAATGAGAATTTAGAGATGCACCGTGCGGACCACGCCTGATGTTTAGTTATGTAGGTAACGTGTGTCATCTCTGCGTCCTCTGCGGTGAATCTTTTTTATCACGATCCATTTATCCAGAATAAATTAAAAAGTCACTGTAAGGATAGCGAAAGGTTTTTCATCTTTCATTATATTTTTCTTAAGGTTCAGGGAAGGCAACTAATATAACAAAAACACGGCTCGAATATAAACCGCGAAAAGAGGTGCTGTATGTCAATTTTAAATAAAATAGCCTACTTCCGGGATCAACGGGATGAAGTACCAAATCAGGAACTTGCAAGTGAATTAGTTAAAACGAAGGAAATAGGAGGTATTCGGGAAATTGCTGAAAACCTCTGGAATGAGAACCGGAATATCCAGAGTGATTGTTTAAAAGTCCTGTATGAGATCGGGTATCTCGATCCGGAATTGATAGCGGATTATGCAGGTGATTTTTTAAATTTATTGAAAAGCCCGAACAATCGAATGGTTTGGGGAAGCATGATGGCATTGTCTACTATTGCCGTGATAAAAGCTGAAGTGATATTTAATCAACATGAAGAAATATTAAAGGCAATAGAAAAAGGTTCTGTCATCACAAGAGATAACGGAATAAAGACTCTTGCAATAACCGCCTCAAGAAATGATGAGTATAAAAAGAAGATTTTCCCGTATTTGTTAAAACACATGGAATCATGTCGACCAAAGGATGTACCACAACACGCTGAAAAAATAGTGGTAGCGGTCGATTCGACCAATAAAAACAGGTTTATTGAAATGCTGGAAAAAAGAATGGTCAATATGACAAAATCACAGGCGTCGAGGGTGAAAAAAGTCATTAAAGAGACAGAAAAACGCTAAGCAGCGATAACTGTATTCATTTGATGGTTGCTTAATTCAAGACCTCGTTATCCATCTGTTTAACTGTAATGCCACCGTCCATCGTCGCGGCACCGTTCCCCATCACATCGCTCCCGCCTCTGGGCTGCATGGCCTTGGTGATTACTATTGCCACAGCCGCACCTGCACCGGCGGCAGGCCTAAGCATCTGGGCAGATGGGGGCTGTGTGAGTGGATATGGCGGGTGGAAGAAGGGGGGGCTGGACAGCATTTCAATATGAATCGCAGATGGACGCAGATTGAAGGTTGACGTTCACAGTTTCACCACAAAGTTCGCAAAGAGCGCTAAGCTGTTGCTGCATTGACTTTGCGTCCTTCGCATCCTTTGCGGTGCAGTATTTCATAAATAATATATTTTAACAGCCGCCGGCAGCTAACCGAAATAACATCCACTTCGCAACCCCGAACCGTCTGATACCCATGCATCCACGAGGCAGCATAAAAGCGTCCGCCACCCCACGCACCATAAGAGCGAGAAGAGCAGAGCGGGAGGGGGCACCAGGGTGGAAAGAGGGAAAAAGGAGGCGGCGGGAAAGCAGAAGAAGGAGTGGGGGCTGGAATCAGTTCAACATCAACCGCAGATACACGCAGATTTTATCAATTGATTTGCATGGGGAAGTGAGATATGCAACCAGAGATGCATTAATGGTTGTAATATTCCAGTATCTTTATTATTTGGTTTATTATTGTGCTGCTGAAAAGCCGGATATGAGGAGGAATTGTCAACTAGAAGAGTGTTAGCTGGAGTCGTATTTTATTCCGGATTTTCCACATAATTTGAAAGGTCTGGATACTTTTTGTGATATTCCTCAACAACTTGCTTTGCTGCTTTTTGTCTCACTTTGCGAGCAACGAATGCTTTTTTATATTCTTCTTTATAATTGTTCAGAATTGTATTGAGGCGTTTACCTTCGAGATTTAATTTAAACAAATCATCTTCCCCTTCAACCTTCTCAATTAACCCAAAAAATTCACATTCTCCAATAAAATGATCAACTATATTTTTGCCAAGTTTTTCACAAGCATAATGAGCAAGATTTCTAGATGATTTACAAAATTGTTCCACGGATTCTTTTGAAAAAACATTGATCTGTGTGTTTTCACGCATATTTTTTGTAACTATTTCTGTAACTATTTTGCTGCCCATAGTTAGGGGATGAGAGGATGGATAAAATTTTGTTAATACTTCGGATTTTACTTCATGCCCATCGCTGCCTAACATTTTTGTCAAGTTAAGATCCTTATGTTGACTTTTATATTGCTTATCTCTAGAATTTATTCTTGTGAATAATTGAAGTACTTCACCTTCAAAAAGGCTGACCTGCCAAATTAGCAATAAATCGTTAGAGCTAACATCAATTTCACCTTCATTTTCCTGTCGTTCGATCTCTCGAACTATACCATCTGTTTTATGCGAGGGAACGCAAATAACAAACTCCATCGTTTCAATTTCATCGCCTAACATTTCCTCTAAATATTTCTGATTTTCAATCACATTCGTTTTAGCTTCATATGCATCAGAAATATATTTTCCACGATTTGATTTCACAGAAGATTTACACTCTACAAAAATAGCATATTTCTTTTTATCGTTATAAATCATAACATCGAAATTTTTCACACCAAGTTCGACAAGGGGCTCAGATGAAATAAATGCATAACCAAGGTCATTGTAACATTTGCTCTCTGGTCCAAAAGCCGATATGCAGATATCAACCAATTTATCATGATATTCAGACCTCTCAAAGTGTTTTTTAAAAGATTCTATTTCAATTTTGTGGAGATTCTTCTCTATCTCCTTAATTCGGACTTGGACTTCTTTGCCACTTTTTGACGCAAGTAGACGATTTAATTCGTTTTCTACGCCACTACCAACCCCTTTCAAAACAACCTCCTCAAATTAGGAATTCTGCTCTAGGGTCAATTGATTTAATTATAAATTCGTAAAATTTCATGAACTCAGAAAAAATCATCTTACCATCCGGGAACATCTTAATGTGATTTTCATTAGCTTTAATACGAAATTGAAACCCTGACTTTGATACTAGATCAGAACTTAAAAATAGTGATCCTTCTCTAGCTATGAAATCTACAATAGTATAATCTTTGTTGAGTTTTGCCCTGAATTCACTAATATCATGATATTCAATTGATTGATTAAGTTGAATTGAAACAGGTGTACTGCTGGGAATATCGAAAATCCGGCCTGCTGTGTTTACAGGTAAAACTTTAAAGTCTGACCCATCGTAAGCTGCCATTGTTTTTCTTGATTCATTTACTGCTTTTTCTAAAATATCAAATAATATATTAAGATTCCCCGAAGCAAAAGTAAAGAGGCCTTCATCATCGATTACAAATTTAATTGTTTCTGGAATATTCACGACAAATCTGCTCGGCAATACTCCATATTGATACCCCAATTCTTGAAGTGCTTCTCTTCCATCATCTCCCCAATAACTAATCGTTCGATCATAGTTTGGTCTAATATGGGATTCAAAACGAGAATTTGGTAACCGACGAGCGGTGAACTCCGTAATTTCAAGGTTTTCATGCCCATCCATTAATTCTTCGGCTATTTCTCTCATGAGAGATGGTTTGAAAAATAAATAGTAAGTGTTTACATCAGAACTTAGAAAGTCTCGAATTTTAGGGATTTCATTTTTATTCGTCTTTCTATAATTGGTGTAAAATATTACCACTCCTGTATCAGCATCATGAGTTACATAGCATTCAATAGGAGCTTCGTCCAGATCAAATTTAATGTGTGAGACTGAACCTAGATTACGCACTGTCGTGAAACCAAAAGATTGAAGGGCTTCAAAGAAGTCAATTTTGTTAAGCTTTGTAATTCCTACAATAATCGTTAAATCGTGATCGACTTGAGATGATTCATAATTTTCAACCAGATACTCTCTAAATTCAGGAGGATTGTAAAATTTGATATCAGGGATTGAAAACAGTTTAACTTTATCCATAGTATGCCCACCAAGTTATTTATTTTATATATGTTATTTTGTATATAGCAATATCTATTAGTATATATATTGAGCACAAATATTGCACAACCGACTACGATGCCTATTTAAGCAGAAACTTTAATCCCCTGAAAATACCAAATTTTGCCATCATTTCTTTTAATTAATGGTATCAATAGAAAGCTCTACTGCAAGAAGCATAATATTCGTCTTGTGGTCAGATACCTTCTCATCGATTGAGATTATCTACGTTTCCGCAATCGTGAACATCTCCTTCCTGATGCCTGGCAGGCTTCTTCCACAGCGTTTCATTCACCCCACACGCTGGCAATCTTATCTTTGATTTTTTGCTCAAAGATGGTGATTAGTTCTTTATTGGCATTGACCAGCGCCTGTTCTTTTTCAATCTGGGTGATGATAAGGTTCTGGGTTTCAAGGGGCGGTAGGGGGATTTTACAGTGCTTAACAAAATCTTTTGGAATACGCTGTAACCCACCTGTTCCAGTCATTTTTAATTTTCCTTCATTCCTAAAACGATTCGCAGTTACATTATAATATATCCATTCTGGTTTTATTTTTTCTGATGATCGAAAAACATAAAATTCGCTTGAACCAAAACCTATACCATTTGTTAATTCTTTAGCTAAACTTGCTTTTCCATTTTCAAAACATGGAGTCACTTTTGCCAACAGAACATCATCATTTTGGAAATAAGTGTATCCTTTAATTACGCCATCTAGTTTGCGAGTTTCTTTTGTATCAAAATACATTTCATTTTCATTAACATCAGCCATTGGAACAAAGGAAACTTGTAAATCACCATCCAAATGTGATATTTGTGATTTCCTTGGATTGATTTCACAAACGTCTCCCAATTCTACCACCTCCCACTCCGGCTCAATCTGGATATGGGGCTTGTAGTTATCCACCACAGTGCGGGCGCCGTCAATGATCTTTTGGTAGCCTTCGATTTCCGTGACGATTTCTTTCTGGATTTCTAAGGGGGGAAGGGGGATTTTTATAGAACGTATTTGTTTTACAGAAATATGTTTTACCGTCACTGCATACGTAGCTTCTTCTATTTCTTTTAATTTCCGCTGTATTAACCGATATATATATTCCTTTAAACAATTACGATAATTAAAAAAACGGCATACTCGTTGATTTAGTAGTGCTGGACCACCTTGCCACAAAGTAGTGTTGAACTCTCCATCCATACCGATTATCAAATCACCATTATTAACAATATATTCGTGATTATATTCCCCATTATATTTTGTCATTGTCTGATTTGTCTTTATGTCTCTAATACGTATAATGGGAAAACCGTTTGACTCATTAAACTGTTTTGAATTAAAGGCAAATCCAGACTGGATTTCAACAAAATCACTAATTTCTATTTCTGGATAATCACCAGAATAGATAAACTGATTATCATTATACTGTTCTCCGCTCAAATTCCAATTCCTATTCCCCCTAATCTTCTCTTTCGCCACAACCAACACATTAGCAATATTTTCAGCATCGAAAGTTTCACCATTCATAATTCCTGACACATAATTCTTAATTAAATGAACCGCTTCCGGCAGTTCACTTTTATCATTAGGTCGCCTCTGCGCGCCTAAATCAAATCCATCATTCTCAATCTTTACAAACAAGATAGAATCGCTTTTCTTAGCCAGGTTTTTATCCAACAACAAAATAGAAGTTTTAACCCCAGCATATGGATTAAACACTCCGGCAGGCAATGAGACCACAGCAAAAAGGTAATCTTCAACCAGCATTTTGCGAAGCTGTTTATAAGCGTTCTGGCTCTGGAAGATAATCCCCTCAGGCACGATGATCGCAGCCCGGCCGTTAGGAGTGAGATGTTCAGCCATGTAATCCACGAACAGCACCTCAGAGCGTTTGGATTGCACAGAAAAACGTTTATGGGGTTTGATACCGCCCTTTGGTGACATAAAAGGCGGATTGGCAAGTATCACATCAGCATACTCATTCCATTTGTCTTCACTGGTCAGGGCATCATACTCATCAATATGCGGGTCAGTAAAACCATGCAGGTAGAGGTTAACCAGTGAAAGCCTGACCATATCCGGTGAAATATCATAGCCTTTGATGTTCTTGGCAAGCCATGTGCGTTCATTAGGTGTCAGTCCGGCGCCGGTTTTACCGTCTTTAGTATTGGATTTCAGAATATGCTTATAAGAAGATATTAGGAATCCGGCAGTACCGCAGGCAGGATCGAAAATAGTCTCATCCTTTTTCGGGTCTACAACTTTAACCATAAAATCGATAATATGGCGCGGTGTGCGGAACTGCCCGGCATCGCCCTGACTTCCCAGGACGGATAGCAGGTATTCAAAAGCATCTCCCAGGCGCTCACTGTGATCGTACTCGAAATCGTCAATGATTTTAAGGAAACTTTTGAGTGTTTCAGGGTTGCGATAAGGCAAATAGGCATTTTTAAAAATATCCCTGAAAAGCAGGGGAATACCTGCATTTTCATTCATCTTGGTAATTGCTTCCGCATAAAGATTCAGTACTTCATGACCACCCACCCCGGAAGCCATCAATTTTGACCAGCCATATTTCTCAAACTCATCTATAAAAAATGAACGCTTCCCACCAAGCTCCTCGGCTTCAGCATCCATGTCATCCATGAACTTGTAAATCAGGGCAATAGTAATCTGCTCAACTTGTGATTTTGGGTCTGGAACTTTGCCAACTAAAATATCGCGGGCCGTATCAATTCTTCGTTTTGTTTCAGTGTCAAGCATATTCAATCAATTATCCCTAAATTCGTTACACATTCAGCCCATGAACTGATTCAAAGGTACATAATCTTTGATGTATTCAGGTATGGTTGTGCGCCATTTTGTTGGCACAGCCCTAAAATCATTCATGTTAAATGTCGGGTTGGTATGGAGTTGGGTAAACTCTCTGGTCTCAATAATATCCCGTACCCGGTTGTCAGTGATATAGGCTTTAAAAAAATACTTCATCGGAATGATTTTTTTCACTTCATCCGGCTTTAGATCAGCAATGAATTTGCTAAACTCCTCATCCAGCAGTTCGTCTTTTGATTTGAAATATGGAATAAAACCAAAGGCTCTTTCGATAATTTCACGCAAGGATATTCTTCTATCCACCCCGGCGGCTTTACGGAGTTTCTCTATTGTGAAAAATTCTTCAGGTTTATTCATGATTTGCCTATTGATATAGTCAAGCACATTATCCCACTTGCCTTGCTCCACATTCTCTTTGATAAAACCATCCTCTTTGACTTTATCTTCAAATTGTTCAAAGAACATGCGGTCGATTTTCATCCCCTCCCAACCTATCAGCTCTTCATTTAGCTCTACTAGGGTATCAGGGTTAAAATTCTCAAATTCGTCAGTTATTGAATAGGATCTGCCTTCACCCGCATCCGGTTTTTTCAGGCGGCTAAATGAAGGAAGCTTCAATACTTCATCATAATTGAACTCCTCTTCAAAATATTCATAATTAGCAAAGAAATCGAAGAGCTTAAACGAAGTTTTCTCTGATTCATTGACCAGTGATTTCAAATCATCATCAAAAAGCTGCTCCAGGAAATTATGCTTTCTGGTGCCGCGTCCTTTTATCTGGATAAAGTCAGTTGGAGAAAAAATAGGACGCATCAGGCAGAGGTTTAGAATATCCGGGCAGTCATACCCCGTTGTCATCATACCAACTGTGACACATACCCTCGCCTTGCTGGTTTTATAGGTCGGCAAAAAGTTAGCAGAGCCGAGAAGATTATTGTTGGTAAAATTGATAGTGAACTGCTGGGCATCTGGTATCTGGGATGTGACTTGCACAGCAAAATCTGAATTGTATTTATCAGGGAACATAATATCAGCCATCTCATTAAGTATCTGGGTCAGTTTAGCTGCATGGTTCTGGCTGACAGAAAAAACTATACTTTTGCCTATTTCTTTGCTGATAGGGTCACGCAGTGCATTTTCCAGAAAGGTTTTGCAAAACAGTCTGTTGGTTGCTTCAGAGAAGAACTTTTTTTCAAATTGTAGCTGCTTGTAGGCAGATTCTTCATCTTCCCCCTCATCGATTTTAATAATTACAATATAACCGTCATCAGAAAGTAACTGTGTGGACACATCAGTACGTGCATCCAGAACAATAGGATTTATCAAAAAACCATCTTTTACACCATCAAGCAAAGAATAACGATAAGTCGGATGCCCATCTTCGCAGCCGAATGTGCGGTAAGTATCCATCATAAGACGACGTTCAAATTCCCGTGGGTCTCTTGTTGTTGGTTTATTTTTGTCAAACTTTTTCAGATAATCCTTCGGGGTAGCCGTTAATCCAAGTTTGTAGCCAACAAAATACTCAAATACTGCCCGTGAGTTGGCGCCAATGGAACGGTGGGCTTCATCAGATATAACAAGGTCAAAATCGGTAGGAGAAAAGAGCCTTTGGTATTTGTTGTTAAACAACAATGATTGAACAGTTGTGACAACAATCTCTGCTTTTCGCCAGTCGTCCCTGTTCTCTTTGTAAATAACCGATTTATAATCATTTCTCAGAAGAAAGGTAAATGCTTTTTGAGCCTGGTCTTCAAGTTCCAGACGATCAACAAGAAATAGAACTCTATGAGCATTACCAGTTTTCAAAAATAGTTTGATAACAGCCGCAGAAGTGAGTGTTTTTCCGGTGCCTGTTGCCATCTCAAATAAGAAGCGGTCTTTCCCATTTTTTACTGCCTTTTGGATAGAATGAACTGCATTCCTCTGATATTTTCTAAGAAATCGTAGTTTATTGGCGTCAATAAACTCAGTGTGTTCATCCTTATTCTTCCATGCTGCTACATCTTGATAATTTGGATATTGGGTTTGAGTAATATAATCATCATTAACAGGCTCGTTAATCAATTTATCAGGATCAGGCTGGTAATTCGTGTACCCTTTTATAGATGTGGGTTCTGGGAACTTTGTAATAAAATAGGGATTGCCTCTTGTTAAATCCCAAAAATAATGAAGATTGCCATTTGAAAGAATAACAAAACGGCAGTTTTGCGATCTGGCATATCTCCTTGCCTGTTCTTTGCCAACAAATGGATTCTTGTCTTCCGATTTAGCCTCAAGAACAATTAGTGGAAATCCTTTTTCATCCTGTAGCAGAAAATCAATAAACCCTTTTTTTGTCTCTTCAAAATCGTCACCCATTGCATTGATATGGGATTCCGTTATTTTGACATTATTCTCCAA
>Ga0255423_10156_pt1 | contig 12268 bp, 13 predicted proteins | sample ANMaggSeSYBR02H3_FD_182659 | JGI IMG/M metagenome (GOLD analysis project Ga0255423, IMG submission 182659) | Sediment cell enrichment communities from methane seep in Santa Monica Basin, California, United Staets - ANME aggregate JGI... | ecosystem: Environmental > Aquatic > Marine > Cold seeps >...
CTCAATTTTCCATTGATTAAAGTTTGCTTTTTTCGCCATCCTTCATTTATCGGTTTACACTTTTGAAGAACCTCACGCAAAGGCGCAAAGGCGCAAAGAAAGGAAATAAAGAAAAGCTTTGGTAATTCACTGTCTTACTAAATACTGTAAATGCCAATAGTTAAATTGATTCAGGCCGGAAATTGCCGGAAGAACTTTGCGCCTCGGCGCATTTGCGTGAGATTGTTCTTTTTTAAAAAAGTGTAAACTACTTTTGAGATTATATGAAAGATGCCCTTTTTCCCTTCCAATTAAAAATCCAAAATTGCCTTTCAATTGCTGTTTTGTCAAGAGTGTAGACGCGACCCCTCTGGTTTTCCTATTCTATTTTTTCCTGCCCTTCTTTGCGCGTTTGCGTGAACCATTCCCTGTCTGTGTGGGTCTGCGGCTAATTCCCAAAATTGCCTCGACAGAGGCTCAGCTTGTTGAATAAAATCTTGCAGAGTTTGACCGGAAAGCACCTTTTCTGAATTATTATTCTATTTATCCTGATCTAAAAGGTGTAATGGGATATCAACCTGTTCTTTATTCATAATCTTTTTTACAATATCAATATCGAGATTTATCAATATAGCAATATCTTTATCAGAAAGGTTTTTCTTTTTCATATTCTGAATCAAATTAAAATATGTGCTATAGCTTCCCTCCTGTCTTCCCTCCTGCCTTCCCTCCTGCCTTCCTTCCTGTCTTCCCTCCTGCCTTCCCTCCTGTCGTCCCTCCTGTCTTCCCTCTTCTTTGAGTACACTTACCAGTCCCATAATTTCTCCTTTCTCGCTTAGATAACTATCACGATAGCGTATGACTTCCTCTTCGCTCAAATCGGCATAAAAGTCGATGAAGTCCGCATACTTTCGCTGCTTTTCCGGACTCGTCTCAAGCCGGGCCAGTCCAGTCTGCGCCGCCAGATACATCTCAAGACGATCCTCCGGCGGATAAGCCATGTTGGGTAAATTCAACCGCGCAACAATGTTGTCGCTGTCATAGTATCTGACAGATGGCAGGCTTTTGAGCTTGCACATCAGATATCGAAATTCCATATAGGCACACGAATCGCTGCCCAATCGCAGATAGCTCCGCTGGTCTCCTGTCCTTAAAAAAATCACAACCGGAACCACACGATCCGTTCCCATCAATTCCGCCAGATCCAGACAATAGCGGGCTAAACGGTATATTGAAAACTCGCTGGTTTTGGTCTCTTCTTCGACCACAAACAGAATGGCTTCCCGCCGGCCATCGGACCATTCCACCAAAAGCGGCGTATCCAGCTCTCGAAAACGCTCCCCTAACCGCTCCATTAATTGTTCCTGGCGCACGGGAACTATACGTGCTTCAGATAAATCCGATCCAGCTTCTTCCCCTGCAAAAAATTCCAGCGCCTGCACAGGATAGTCCAGAATCAGGTTCTTGAAATTCTGATCATGCATTATCTTACCTCTCCAAACCCCGGCAAGCAACTGAAAACTGATAGTCGTCTACCGCGTAATCTGCGCTTCTGATCCTCACATCTTCTCATCTTCTGCTCTTTTCAGTCCTCAGTCCTCAGTCCTCAGTCCTCAGTCCTCAGTCCTCAGTCCTCAGTCCTCAGTCCTCAGTCCTCAGTCCTCAGTCCTCAGTCCTCAGTCCTCCGTCCTCCGTCCTCCGTCCTCCGTCCTCTGCCTTCCGTCCTTCAGTCCTCTGTCCTCTGCCCACTGTCCACCGTCCTCTACCCTCTCCTCTCAAAAGGCATATATTCCGGCACAATTTCCTTAAGCTTACTCTTAATCCCCTCCGCATCCCTATCATCAGCCAGCTTTACCAATTCGCTGATTTTCTTATCCAGATCACTTTTTGGGAGATAGTCAGGCCCCCTGTGATTAAGAATAAGGATTTTATCATGTCCTGTTTGATCAATCTCCTCTCCCACCACTATCAACTCTTCATATAATTTTTCACCAGGCCTTAGTCCAATAAATTTAATCTCAATATCCCTTTCCGGCTCAAATCCTGAAAGACGTATTAAATCTCTCGCTATATCCACAATCTTCACCTGTGTTCCCATATCAAGAACAAAGATTTCACCACCTTCACCCATAGCCCCGGCCTGCAGTATCAGTTGAACTGACTCCGGAATAGTCATGAAATAGCGGGTAACCTCCGGATGAGTTACAGTAACCGGCCCGCCCCGCTCAATCTGTTTTTTAAAAAAAGGAATAACGCTGCCTGAACTGCCAACCACATTGCCAAAGCGAACAGCCATAAATTTTGTAGCACCGGAATTTGCATGGGCTTGCATGATAAGCTCAGTCACCCTCTTTGAAGCGCCCATGACGTTTGTAGGATTAACCGCCTTATCTGTCGATACCAGGACAAACCGCTCTATTTCAGAATCATGGGCTGTCTCAATAACATTTCTTGTTCCAAGTATGTTATTATACACGGCTTCCCATGGATTAGTCTCTATCATCGGTACATGCTTATATGCAGCAGCATGAAATACAACATCCGGAATATATTTTTTAAAAATGCCTTCTATTTCAACTTTATGGCGAATATCTCCCAGCACCGGAATATATTTTATATATGAAAAGTCCCGCCACATATCCATCTCTATATCATAAAGATTCTTCTCAGTGCGGTCCAGTATTATTAAACATGCAGGGTTATAATGGGCAATTTGACGGCAAAGCTCAGAGCCGATAGAACCACCACCGCCGGTAACCAAGACCCTTTTCCCTTTTAGATATTGACCGATCTTTTCTTTTTCCAGGTGTACCGGCTCCCGTCCCAAAAGATCTACGTAAGATACATCCCGAATCGATTTTATCGTTACCCGGCCATCAATCAACTCTCCAACACCCGGGATGGTCTTGTATTTAACTTTAGCCTGCTTGCAAATTTCCACTATCCTTTTCATCTGCTTACCGGTAGCGAAAGAAATGGCTATGAGGATTTCTTCTATATTCTCTCTATCCACGATCTCTTTGGCTTCAGCTATGAGGCCCAGAACCGGAACACCGTGTATCAACAGGCCGGCCTTATTGGAATCATCATCCAGAAAACCGACAATTTCATATTTCAATCGGGCATTATCCCTGATCTCGCGCAGCATCTTTTCACCGGCATCACCAGCCCCGATAATGATCAGCCTCAGGCCTTTTTTCTCTAAATTTTTGTTAAATATATTCCTATAATTATTAGAGGATAAACAAAGACGCACAATCAAACGAAAGCCTGAAATAAATATAAGTGTTAAGACTGCATCAATAATAAAAATAGATCTCGGAAATCCCTGAAAACGAAAAAGAATCAAAATACCTGCAATTATTGTTGCTGAACTTACTAAAGTGGCCTTTATAATATTTATGAGATCGGAAATACTCGTATAGCGCCACATGCCCCTGTAAAGCTTAAACCAGTAAAAAAATATAAGCTTGCAGGCTACAATGGGAATGATACTTTTTTTCAAAACAGCCAAATCTATGGTTGAAAGACTGAATTCAAACCGCAAAAGATAGGAAAGCACATACGCTGCCACCAGCAGAAACACATCGCCGGTTAACATGACCCAGAAATTTTTATTCCACCTCATATCATCCTTTCATTAGCCACAGACCCACACAGACTGACACAGACAAAAACTATCAGCCCTTCGGGCAATATCAGCTATATTGTTGCGAGGTTAGTATTTAAAATTCAACATATTTTATCGCGAAGCGATGACTATTTTAGCTCAGCCACAGACACACACAGAAACACGCAGACGAAATAACTTTAGGTTTTTCGCGAAGCGATGGCTCTTTTTTGTCCGGCGAAGTCCGCCGGATAAAAGTCCGTGTGAGTCAGTGTGTGTCTGTGGCTAATATTGTCCTCTAATTTTCGCCCACACCATCCCTAAATATTCATGAATCGCCTGCCCGGTCTTTTCCAGCGAACCCGCACTCGGAAAGAAAACCCCTGGCCTCAATCCCCCTTCCCTTTCCTTAACCATATAATCTGTCGGTGCAGGGATAGGATCCATCCCATGCTTCCTGAAAAGCCCCATCGCCCGCGGCATATGTGAAGCAGAGGTTACCAATATGAACCTATCCTTCCCGACGATCTCTTTCACATAGATCGGATGATCCTTGGTATCTATAGCACTTGTTTCAAGAACAATGTTTTCAGACTCGACTCCCCATTCCTCAGCCGTTGAGGCCATTACTTCTGCTACCGGCCTAATTCCTTCAAAACCACTTCTCCCTGTGAAAATCAGTTTGCTTTCGGGGAGCCTGTTATGAAGAAAGACGCCCTCGGAAAGCCGAATCATTGATGCATCTGACAGATATGTAGAAGGCGGCAGTCCTGGATCAACCCCGGACCCTCCACCTAATACCACAATCCACTTAATATCTTTTAGCTCCTCAAAAGCTGATATTGGTGGATATTTTCGCTCCAGCGGCTCAACAAGCATGTCCGACGCACCGTCATAGCTGAAAATGGCCAGAACAAGAGTACCTATACCTACAAGAACTTTCCCCGTCTTCTTTTTCCGAGTAAAAATCAGAAAGAACAAACCCAAAAGCAACAGAGATAGGCACAAAGGGATGGGCTGGAAAAATGGGCCCACTATTTTCTTAAAAAGGAATATTTCTTTTCTTCCCTTTCAAAATCTGCGTTAATCTGTGTAATCTGCGGATCATTTTCTTCTTTCTCTTCATTTCGTGCAATTCGTGAAATTAGTGGACCATTTTTTGCCCTTAAATCTGCGTCAATCTGCGTAATCTGCGGATCGACCTCTGACCTCTTCATCTCTGCGCTCTGCGCATAACCTTTTCCACCGCCCGGCAAGTATCCCGCATTTCATCAACACCAAGAGTAGGATGGACCCAAAACATCAAACTGGTTTCGCCAGCCTTTCTGGCAACAGGCAACCGCTTGCCCGGTCCGATTCCTGCTTTCACAAAGGCCTTTTCCAGATAAACCTCACTGCAACTGCCACTGAAACAGGGAATTCCTTCCGCTGTAATGGCATTCATAATCCGATCCCGATCCCATCCTTCCCGAAGCTTTTCAGGCCGAACAAAAACATAATATTTATAATACGCATGCCCAAACTCTTCCGGCACATTTAGAATCCGCAGAGCCGGTATCTTTGCAAAACCCTCCGAGAGCATTGCGGCATTGCGCCGGCGTATTGCCGACCATTCCGGCATTTTGCGCAATTGCACCCGACCAATGGCCGCCTGCATCTCCGTCATGCGCCAGTTTGTTCCAAAACTATCATGCAGCCAGCGGAATCCAGGCGGGTGTTTCTTGTGACAGACGCTGTCATAGCTTTTGCCATGATCCTTATACGCCCATGCCTTCTCCCATATCGCCTTGTCGTTCGTGGTGAGCATGCCCCCTTCGCCACCGGTAGTCATTATCTTGTCCTGACAAAAAGAAAACGCCGCCACATCCCCAAAACTCCCCACACGCCTTATCAACCCCGCTTCACCATCTACTTCATCCATTCCGCAGGAACCCATCCTATTTTCTATTTCCTTTATCTTTGCGTGCTTTGCGCCTTTGCGTGAGATATTTAATCTGCATAAATCTGCGTAATCTGCGGATCGTCCTCTGATCCACGCCCCATGAGCTTGAGCGCAATCTTCAATAACCTTTAGATCATATTCTCCAGCCAGTTTCAGAAGCGGGTCCATATCACAGGGCATGCCGGCTAGATGAACAGCGATGATCGCCCTGGTGCGGGAAGAGATAACGGCACGTATTGTATCAGCGGAAATATTCAGGGTATCGGGATCAATATCAGCCATAACAGGAACGGCCCCGCGCATAACCACCGCACTGGCCGAAGCAATAAAGGTATAGCAGGTAACGATCACTTCATCGCCAGCGCCAATCCCAAGAGCCTCCAGAGCAAGTTCCAGGGCAACACTACCGTTGGCAAGGGCAACAGCATATTTTACACCCACAAAATCAGCATATTCCTTTTCAAAATTCGTTACCTCAGACCCTGTCCATTGATTGACATCGCCAGACCGCAATACTTTTTCCACAGCCTTAATCTCATCATCCCCGAAATATGGCCATGAAGGAAATATTTTTGAATTTTGCTTTTTGACCTTTGAATTACTCATGTAATCTTATGGACATTTTCTTCGTAAAATTCCCGTGCGGTCACAATACGAACAAATTGATATTGTTTTAAATTGAGAAGATGCCTATCGCCAGAAACCAGAACCTCTACATTTGCAGCCAGGGCACAAGAAAAAAATTTTTCGTCATCTGCATCAGAACACACGCCGCTTACGACTTGCTCTACCTGAATGATGGTACACAACGATATAATCTTTGCAAAAAGTTCCTTTAATGAAGCTTTCTGATTGTCGATATATTGCTCAAATTTAGGATAATGCAGAACACGATAGGCTTCGTCTAAAATCTCAAGACTTGTGTAAATCCGCAATCTGCCTTCTTCAGCCCATTTCAATAATTGAAAAGGAGTGCCCCTCCATAGAATGCCGGAAATCAGCAGATTCGTATCAAAAACAGCATGTAAGTTCATTGCCGACTCTCGTGAATAAGCTCATTTAATTTCTCATCTGACAAAGGCGCTTTATTTTTCGTGACCATCTCTTCCAAAGTCCGTTGAGTATGCGCTCTTTTTAAGATAAGTTCATCATTTTCCACAACAGCCACAAAACGATCTCCACCACTTAACCATTTCTGAATATCCTCAGGTAAAATCAGACTTTTTCTGTCCTTGGATAAGACAGCATATTGACTGGCAACAGGCATGATATGACCTCCTCTATTACTAATTGATATTCTTAATACGCTTTCGACAGGCTCAATCCCCCTCTTCCCCCGAAGAAACATAGGCACTGGAAAATATCTTAAGGTTTTATTTTTGAATTCATCCAGCGAAGCCATCCATCCCGAAGGGATTCATCCCTTTTTTGTTTTTCATCCAGCCGAAGGCAATCATCCGTTCCGCAGGAACTCATCCTATTTTCTATTTCCTTTATCTTTGCGTGCTTTGCGCCTGCGTGAAAATTTCCTGTCCGTGTGTGTCCGTGTGTGTCTGTAGCTAATCCCAAAACAGTCCGTGGCTAAACAATAAATCTTTTAATTTCAGCCTTTGGATGCGTGAAATTAACCAAAAGTCCTATCTTATATCCTGTAGCCTTCAGATAGTTTAAAATCTGAGCCTCATGGATTTTCTGAAGCTTGTCAACAGCCTTCAGCTCAATAATAACCTTGTCCTCAACCACAATATCGGCAAAGTACTCTCCAACCACTTCACCTTTGTATTTAACAGTAATAGGTACTTGACCTTCCGCCTTTAAACCACGCTTGCGAAGTTCCACAAGTAGAGCCTTCTCGTACACTTTTTCCAAAAATCCTGCCCCAAGCACTTTATTCACCTCAAATACAAATCCACGAATCTGGTAAGTCAACTCATTAATATCCATATTTTTATCTCAGCCACAGACCCACACGGAAACACACGGACAAAACAACATCAGTTTTTTTCGCGAAGCGATGACTCTTTTTTATCCGGCGAAGTCCGCCGGATAAAAGTCCGTGTGTGTCAGTGTCCGTGTGGGTCTGTGTGGGTCTGTGGCTAATCCCCAAAAGTCCGTGTAAGTCCGTGTGGGTCTGTGGCTAATCCCCCTATTCTTTTCCCAATTCTCTGTAAAGGGCCTTTTGCGCCCACGCCTCCCCATGAACCAATTTAATCTTTTCCGGTCTTTCAGGCATAGATCCAACCCATTCAATCAACCCCCTCTGATCCGCATGAGCCGAATACCCCGTCAGTTGATGCACCTTTGCCTTGATATCAAATTTCTCACCATCTAAAACCACATAACCCCCAGATCTTTTTGAATACTTGAGAATATCCCGTCCCGCCGTTCCCTTTGCCTGATAACCCACAAAGAAAACGTCATTCCTTTCATCTCCCAAACCAGCCTTCAAATGCTCAATAATCCGTCCACCCATACACATCCCGCTTCCCGCAACAACAATGGCCGGTCCATCCATCTCCAGCAGCCTCTTATGATCCCGAAACCTCTCCACCGCATAAAGCCCCTCAAAATCAACAGGATGATCCCCTTTTGCCATCAGCGCCTTTGCCTCCTTATCCCAGTATTCGGAAAGGCTCGAATATATCTTCGTAATCTCAAGACCCAAAGGAGAATCAATAAAAACAGGAATTTTGCGTTCTGTCTTTTGAGCTTTTCCTTCTTCTATTTTGCGCCTTTGCGCCTTTGCGTGAGAATTTCCTGTCCGTGTGAGTCCGTGTGGGTCTGTGGCTGAAAACAACCTGTCCATCTCATAAATCAGCTCCTGTGTACGTCCCAAAGAAAAAGCCGGAACATATACAATCCCACCATCATCCAGAGCCCTGCCAAGGATCTTTCTAAGTACTTCAATTCTACTCTTTCTTCCTTCGTGATTCCGGTCTCCATAAGTAGATTCCAGGATCAACAAATCACAGCCCTCAGGCACATCCGGATCACACAAAATCGGCGTATCCTTAGGCCCCAGATCGCCGGAAAATACCACCGTCATGTAATCGGAGATATCAAATTGAATCCAGCAGGAACCCAAAATATGCCCGGCACAACTAAGCTTGAACTTAATCCCTTTTTTTAATTGGAATTTCTCTCTGTACTCAAAACCCCAGGAAAGCTCGTCAACGGTTTTTAAAATCTTTGCCGCCTGGCGCTCAGTCATGTTTGAAAAACCCATGGCATCTTCCAGCATTGGTATCAGCAATGCCTTGGTGGCATGAGTACAGATTATCTCGCCTGAAAACCCCTTTTCAATCAGCTCCGGCACACGGCCGATATGGTCGATATGCGCATGGGTAAGAAACAGGTAATCAACATCGGACGGCGCTACCGGCCATGATTTCATAGGAAGAACAGAATCATTACCCTGCGCAAGACCGCAATCCACCATAATATTAAGGCCGTTTGCCTGCAACAAGTGACAGGATCCGGTAACAGTATTCTCACCACCCAAGTGTATGATATTTGGTTTTTTCATTATACTATTTTTTGCGCCTTTGCGCCTTTGCGTGAGATATCCTTTGCCGGAACCCCCACAGCAACACAATCATCCGGAATATCGCAATTTACAAAGCTCATAGCTCCAATAATTGAATTTTCCCCGATAGTCACGCCCGGCATCACAACACTATGACTCCCTATCCTGCAATTTTTCTTCAAGACCACTTCACCTTCTTTGCCATCAATCGTAGAAACCGAATAAATTGAGCAGTGCGAACCTATCTGCACTTCATCTTCAATGGTCACACCAAACTTCGCATTAATATACGTAAATGCCCCGATATCCGTCCTGTATCCAAGACTCAAATTATCCTTGTGCTGAACCACCCAGTTGTATTTGGTTGGCCTGCCCTCTTCAATCTCTGGATATTCCCAATCCTTGAACCGATCATTCATCATAATTTTCTCACGCAAAGGCGCAAAGCCGCAAAGATTTTAAATCTATAGCCCATTGACAACTCTTGATATACCATCACGCATTAATTCTGAACCAAAATTGATTAATAAACCCAACCTTTTGTCAGCCAGTCGCAGGTACGTCAACAATTGTTTCTTGTGCACCGGCATTACCTTCTCAACAGATTTCAGTTCTACAATTACCTTATCTTCAACAATAATATCTGCGCGAAATCCTTCATCAAATTTTATGCCTTCAAAAACAATTGCCACGGGCACTTGCCTTTCAACCTTCAATCCTCTTTTCTTCAACGCATGAGCCAAAACAATTTCGTAAACGCTTTCCAATAACCCCGGTCCCATCCCCTTATGTATCTGAAACGCCGCATCAACAACAGCAATTCCCGCTGCAAAACAGCTTAACCTGTTGAAATTACTGTATTTTGTTTAAATAAGTTCACGAAACGAAAGTCTAACATATTGATATTGTTAGTTTTTCGTAAGTAAATTTTTTGTTGTAATATCAAGCTGTTAAAGTTTTCGTCGTAAACTATTTTTGGGAATTTGTAATAATTTGAATAGGTTAAATCGTTTTGCAGCGGGAATTGCTGCATCAACAACTATCTTTGCAATCTTATTCTCAGTCATAATTTTCTTTTTTACCTCACGCAAAGCCGCAAAAAATATTTAAAATTTACTGCCAATGCATGATATACTATTATTCTGGCTCTGGCTCGAAATTCATCCGCATTCCACATAGTTGTGCTGTATTGTTTTTATATCTTAGCGCCTTTGCGCCTTTGCGTGAGACCCCAGAAACTCCCGCGCCGTGGCGTGACCAGTCTGACTGATCCCCTCCCTCTTCAACACCTGCCACACCGTCATCAAAACAATCTTCACATCCAGCCACGCCGACCAGTTATCCACATACCACACATCCAGCTTAAACTTATCCTCCCAGCCAATCGCATTCCGTCCATTCACCTGAGCCCAGCCCGTAATCCCCGGTTTCACCTCATGTCTACGAGCCTGTTCAGATGTATAACGATCCAGATATTGCATCAAAAGCGGCCTCGGCCCGACAATACTCATATCCCCCTTGATCACATTAAAAAGCTCCGGCAACTCGTCCATGCTGCTCTTCCGCAAAAACCGCCCCAGTCGTGTCAGCCGCTTTTCATCAGGCAGCAAATTCCCGTCCTCATCCCGTTCGCCCGTCATAGTCCTAAATTTGTAAATAGTAAAAGGCCTGCCATGAAACCCCGGACGTATCTGCTTAAACAAAACCGGCGATCCGATTCTAATACGTATAAAAAAACCGATCAGAACAAAAATCGGCGTAAGAAGAATCACAGAAGTAACAGCTGCTGTTAGATCAAAAAGACGCTTAATATTCATTTGTTACGAGTCTTCTCCAGAAAAGAAACCAGGCTATCAGCTAAATCCTGCCTTGCAAATTGGGATATGGCAAGTTTGCGGGCATTGATTCCCATTTCTTTCCTTTTTTCAGGATTATCCGCCAGTTCAATCAAGGCGTTTGCAAATGCTTCAGGATCTTCGGGCGGAATTGCCACACCACATTGATTTTGAATTATAATCTCTTTCAGCCACCCAGGATAGTTGTTTAAAGCCGGAAGTCCGCTGGAAATGTAATCAAAAAATTTATTCGGCGATGTGCCATAGTAAAAAGCCGGCACATTATCAAGAATCATCATCCCCACGTGAACCTGCTGAAGCAACTCAGCCAGTTGGATCTTGGGAATTGGATCAATGAATATGCAATTGTTTAAGCCTCTATCAAAAGCTTTTTGCTTCAACCCTGGCTTAAGCTTACCATCACCAACAAAGAGCAGATAAATATCGGCCCTGCCTTTTTCTTTTAAAACACTGGCAGCATCCAGAACTGCATCAAGACCATTGGCAATACCATGAGCGCCTGTAAAAATACATCGGAAACTATCTTCCGGGAGTCCTGCAAGCAGTTTTGAGCTGCTATTATCATCAGTCTTTCCAGGCTTGAATATATCAAGATCACAGCCATTGGGAATCATGGCAATATCTTTGCCGGCACCCGGTCCCTTTAACATGCCCTTGCGAATACCCGGAGACAGCGCCACGCCACCATGCATGGCAGCATATGATACTTTTTCAAGAATCTCCATCCCAGCCAACACAAAAGGATTTGAAACCACGCCCATAGCCTTTGGCAACTCCGGCCAGAGATCCCGCACTTCAAAAACAAATCGTTTTCCCGGTTTCATTATACGCATCACAATTCCGGGTATCCCTGCTGTAAGCGGAGTGGAAGTGGCAAAAAGCACGTCATATTTTTCTTTCCAGGCAATAAAAGTGCTCCTGAAAGCATACTTGAAAAAAATCAATGCCCGGTTCGTCAGGCTGTCATAGTTGGAATATTCCAGATTAATCTCAATGACATCTATGCCATCCACGATTCCCCTTCGGATACCATTTTCAGGCTCTCCTATGAGCCCGGTCCTGGCCATGAATCCTGATCCGCAAACCATTGTAACCTGATAACCATGGTCGATAAGCCTTTTGGCCATTTCATAGGATCTGGTTCCTGTGGATCCTTGAGGCGTTGAAAAATGCTGGTGAAAATATAAAACTTTCATGATAGATTTAAGTTTTAAGTATTAGGTTTTAAGTTAATTTCGGTTATCAATGTTGCTGGCTTGGTTTTTATGCTTACTTCCAGAACCGGGAGTTCTGTTTTTTTTAGATAGCAGCGGGACTCCCATCCCTTTACCAACTCCAACCGGCGAATTGTTTTA
>Ga0255423_10164_pt1 | contig 11972 bp, 10 predicted proteins | sample ANMaggSeSYBR02H3_FD_182659 | JGI IMG/M metagenome (GOLD analysis project Ga0255423, IMG submission 182659) | Sediment cell enrichment communities from methane seep in Santa Monica Basin, California, United Staets - ANME aggregate JGI... | ecosystem: Environmental > Aquatic > Marine > Cold seeps >...
CCGCATATTCAAATCCGGGCAGGAAGTTCATGATACTGCCAGCAACAACGATCGTTCCGCCATTCATCTCAGCTCCAACACCGCGTACAGCGTCTCCATTCACAATGATCAGGCCGCCGTTCTGGCGTATACCGCAGAAGTTCTGCACACTGCCCGCAACTTCTATCACTCCCCCGCTCATACCGCCGCCAACCTGGCTTTGGGCACTGCCGTCGATAAGTATTTTACCGCCAGTCATTCCGTGCCAGCTACCGCGATAAGCACAACCTGCATGGTCACCGGCATCACCTGTTATGTGCAGGAGTCCGCCTTTCATTTCCATGCCTGCCCATGCATCGGCATTACCTTTTACAAGAATCTCCCCTCCGTTCATCCCTGATCCGGTATGCATGCCTGTAGAACCTTTGATAATGATACTGCCTCCTGTCATACCTTCGCCAATCCGCTTGACCCTGGTGACATCTCCTTCAATAATGATCGATGTCTCCCCGGCAGAACTTCCTCCCTTGCCCTTAACATCAAAAAACCCTGAAAGGGGTAGTTCGTGTGAACCCTGCCATACAACCAGGTTTTCAATTTCATTTGCGCTCTTTGTGGCAAAAGTATCTGGTGTGATCACCTCTGCCTCCACCATAATATCTATCTCACCTTTTGGTGTAAGTGTAACTTCTTCCATGAAAATCACCCCTCCGCATTGATCTTGATCGGTGTCGGATTCATCAGGTAGCTATCCGGCGTTGGATAGTGGGCAAAACCAACTGTGTAGTATTTGAACCACTCCTTAACGTCAGCAAGCATATCCTTCTCACCCTGTTCTTGTACTTTCACATCCGCGTAAAACGTCCTCTTTTGTGGTATTGCTACGATCTCACCCTGTCTGGATACGATCCCTCCGTCTTTTATGGTGTATTCTGCCTGTGAAAAGTTTCTTACCAGATTCTCGTAATCACGAGTGTCCAGGTTGGTCGGGTCCATGTTATAGATTGTAACATCCCCGTCCGCACCAATACCAAGGCTGCCTTTCCTGTGTGATATACCAACTGTCCTTGCCGGGTTGGCTCTTGTCAGTACTGCAATATCGTAGAGTGACATCTCCCTGTCAACTGCGCCAAGGTCGCTCCTGTCACGGGCCCATTGATGACACTCGTTAAAGGTAGCTTCCCTTGCTTCCTGCGACATTAGCCAGGCAATGACATTCGGATACTTCAAAAATGTGCCTCCGTTGGGGTGGTCGGTTGTCATAATAGACTTCCACACATCTTTTACAAGCAGCAGGAGTTCAAGACCCATCGCCCACTGGACACTGTGTATCGGGTTGCTCTTAAGGTATGTAAAAGGCAGAATACCGGAACCGCACTCCATCTCTACATCAGTATTTGACCACTTGTTGCCTGTAAGTTTATACAGGTTATGTATAGCCGGCCCGTCACCTGTCATAACTGTTGCTTCCCCGAAAGGAACACAACCGCTGTCCATTACAATGTAATCGGTCTGGTTCACGTGATCTATTATCGCTTTTGTTCCGGATTCAAAGTCTCCCCAGCTTGTTCCCCCGAAACTGTTGAACTGTGCATGGGTGAGGTACACTGACTGTTTTCTTTTAGAGTCCACCTTAGTCTCTGCCCACTCGACATCAAGGTTCTGTTTCGTCTTGATATGCGATGGTATTTCAAGTGAATCTTTTGTTATCTCGAAACATCCGGGCTGCCCGAGGTTGTTGCAGTGTAGATGCATTGACATGGGAAGTCCAAGAAGTTCATTGATCTCGCACAGCCCGTGTATCATCTCTCTCGGAGTGACCCCAAAATGGATGTTAGCTTCATCGAGTGCCCCGATATTCTCTGCCCAGCCCCAGTTCTCGACACCTGCAGGGTTAACGCACTTGATCCCGTAGGTCTTGTGTGTCCTCATCATCCATGCAACATAATTCGCAGCCCTCTCGATCTCACCCTCACGCAGGTAGCGCATAAGGAACCAGTTGTTACCCAACACGAGGTAGCCACCTGTGTCTATCATTGGTATCGAACGCATCTCTTCATGCGTGTGGCGTGCTTCAAGTGGCGGGACTGCAGCTTCAAAGACAGTAGTATATCCCATCTGGGAATATTGGTATCCTTCAAGATACACGGACGGAACAGTATAACCTGTACCTGAGTGAGTAAGTGAAGTTTTCTTCCTGGTCCACTTGTAACTATCTTCGGGACGCATCATCCTTCCGCCGTTGACCTTTGCTCCTGCGATATGGGAGTGTGAATCAACACCGCCAGGCATGACAGTCATACCTTTTGCATCGATCACTTTCCCATTCTTCCTGTCAGCATCAGATAGTTCATGCACCACTTTACCGTCCTTTACGAAAATGTCCATTATCTCCCCGTCGATCTCATTTAAGGGATCAAACACATATCCATTCTTGATTGCTATTGTTTTATTACCAGCCATGATCACACCTCCTTTATTTCAAGTTTTATCGCATCAACAGGACAGATCATAGCACATGTGCCACAGCCGTTACACAGTTCCTGGTCAAGTACTTTAACGGTACCATTCACGATCTCAAGCAACGGTTTGCTGTCCAGTTCGTTGAGATGTCCGGAAGCGAGATATGGATCTGATAAGGCGTTGACCGGACAGACTATGACGCAGTTCCCACATCCAAGACACATGTCTTCATCTGTGACCAGTATCGTGGTTCGGGTTGGTTTAGGAGTGGGTATGTCGACAAGTTTCTTTTCAAACGGGTTTTTCTTTGCCATTTCAGGCACGATCGCACTTTTTGTAACAGTTATAGACTCAACAGGACAGGCAACTGCACAGGCACCACAGTAGATACAGGCATCCGGTCTGTGGGTGACTTTCTCAACCCTTTCGCCTGCATCCCATTTACGGGCAAAGAGCGCGTCGCACGGACACACGTCTATACAGGTGCGGCATGTCTGGCACGTATCTTCATCCATCTTCCACTCGCCTGCAAAAGGCTTTTCCACTGTGATGGCATCGACAGGACAAACAGCTGCACACCAGCCGCAGTGTACACAGCATTCCTGGTTGATCGTAGTTTTACCATCCATAACGACGCTGCCGTCATTCGCCAGCCACTGCTTAACTTCGATGCATCCCTGCGGACAAACCTGCTCACACAGGCCGCAATGCACGCAGTCGTCGTTTATGGTCGTAGGCTTTATGGCACCATGAATATACATCTCATCTTTCACAGTCTCGCCAGCCTGCCTCATTTCCCGTGCACCTGTCGGACACACCTTGGCACACATCCCGCATACTATACAGGTATCCGGCATGCTATTAAGAAAAGCATCATCAACTAGTCCCCTTGCCACGGCACCCACAGATCCGATCACAAGTGAATCTTTTGGGCAAATCATTACGCAGGTTCCACACAACACACATTTCTCAGGGATGTAAACCAGCTGCTTATCGTCTTTTGTCTGAAACACCGATTCGTTCATTTAATTTCCTCCATTATTCCACCTATCTATTATGCTGTGCATGTACTGCAGAGAACTTCTTCCCCATACTGGACAAAATACTCTCCACACTCTCCACACATCTTTATACATTTATTTGGTTTTATAGGAACTTCAACATTGACCATTTCGTAAGTATACACATCATCTCCGGCTTTTATAAGATCATGAATGGCCTCTTTATGAGAGATCTTCTCAGTATTCAGGTACCATGCGTGTAATTTTGGATTTTTTTTTGTCCTATTTGGATCCAGGTATATCCTGATCCCAGGCACTGATGTCACACCCGCCGGAACATGCCTGTTTACCACAACAGCCATCTTCCCGGAGTCTGCAATCCTTAAGCCCTTGTTCCCGATGGTAGCACCCCCGAGTACCTGGAAAGGATCCGGAAGGCAGTTGTATGTCTCACATGTCACGAATATGCGCTCTCCATCCTGCAGGTCAAGTGCCTTTTTTGCAATGTTGAACATCTGGATACCTATGAATGCCCCGGTACTCAGGTATCCGTGGAACGGAACCACCTTCCCGATCTGTGAAAGCAGTTCAGGGTCACGGATTTGCTGGATAATTTCGTCCATGTGATTAACCTCAGAAGATACTGTATTCCAATTACCACCATTTGATCAATGGTTATTTGCAATTTAAAGCGTTATGATATTTAAACATAACGTATTTATACAAATAGAAATACAAACAGAAATCTATAACAGCATGTTACACATGCAAAGTGACACCGGATACAGGCATACACAACTGGACATACACAACTAAATAGATATGCAGAGGAAACATAATGAAAAAAATAATATTTTTCATGACAATGATCATACTTTGCAGTGTAATTACACTTGGATGCATCGGAGAGGAACAGGAGCAAGTCAGAACAGTTGGTGGAACTGCCAGTGAACTTACACCACCAGCAATAGAAAAACCGCAGTCGCTTATGGTATATTGTGGTGCCGGAATGAGAACGCCAATGGATGAGATCGGAACACTATATAGGGAGAAATATGGTATTTCAATCGTTTACAACTATGCCGGTTCGGGTCACCTGTTAAACCAGGTTGGACTTGCGCAAATGGGAGATGTTTACCAGCCCGGGGCAATGTACTATTTCGATATTGCTAAAGAGAAGAGTTTTATTGATTATGAAAAGATCGTAGCCTACCACGTACCTGTAATAGCAGTCCCAAAGGGAAATCCTGCGAATATAACCTGTCTGGCAGATCTCACAAAGCCCGGGGTAAGAGTTGCTATGGGAGATCCAAAAGCCAGTGCGATCGGCGAATTAGGAAATAAGATACTGGAAAAGAATGGGATAAAGGATGCTGTGGAGAAAAACACCATCGTTCGTGGTGCCACTGTAAATGCACTCATCGTTTATGTATCCAGAGGAGATGTGGATGCAGCGATCACATGGAGGGAATCTGTGCTTTTTGCTTTGGATGAAACGGATGTCGTAGAGATACCTGAGAATGAGAACACCATAAAGAAAATTCCGATAGGTGTGCTGACATTTTCGGAAAATAAAGAATATGCAGGAAATTTTGTTGATTTTGTCACATCTGATGAAGGCAAGGCGATATACGAGAAATACGGTTTTATCCCATATCCAGACGAAAGTTAGGGAGTACTGTATATGAAACTAATGAGGAATGTTGAAACTAATGAGTGATGTATATGAAATTGATAGATGACCTGATCTCTGATCTGCCAGATACAAAAGTCCGGGATGTTCGTGTCGGTTATACATGGATTGGTGTTTTGAGCAGAAACTGTGGAGTTGCAAAGAATTTTGGTGCACCACATAATTCCATGGTGCGGGATATTGGTAGACTGACCGAAAAAACGGCACTCGAACTTGCAGGATACTTGCGATCATGGAACATGATAGAAGCAGGTCTGGGTCTTGCAGCAATCAACTCGTTGATCTCTCCACAAGGTAAAGAATTAAATGTCAACGATTTCCTGCTTGAGAACGGCATTGGGAAGAAAATAGCGATGATCGGTCATTTTCCGGTTGCGGATGAACTGCGAAAATGTGCAGATGAACTATGGGTCATAGAGCAGCAGCCCAAAAAGGGGGACATGCCTGATACCGCATCAGAACATTTCGTTCCAAAAGCGGATATTGTTGTGATAACAAGTTCTGCGATCATAAACAAGTCGATCGAGCGATTACTGGAGTTGAGCCAGGGATTTACAATTGTTCTCGGTCCGAGCACACCGATGTCTGATGTTTTGTTTGATTACGGTGTGGATATGATTGCAGGAGTAAAAGTAGTGGATGAAAAGATGATGATGGCGAAGATCGCAGAGGGCGGTGGCAGGGTAAAGCAGTTTGAGGATGCGATCGATTTCCTTGTGATGGAAAAATAAGCTATCCAATGGAAGGTAGAGGATTATGGTAGGATATGGTTTGTGCGAAAAGCGGTTAAATTCCATATATCCATGTTCATCTTTTCATATTTTACTGTCCCTGATAGCTGGTATCTTCTTTGGTTTTATTGTGTCCGTAATCGCATGCCTTCTTACTGCAACATCGTTCACTGAGTTCATCGATGTGATCAGATCGCCAGAGATATTCTCATCCATCATACTCAGCCTTGAGACATCGTTTGTCGTTGTCCTTCTTGCACTTTTTTTCGGGGTTCCGAGCGCATACTTCCTTGCAACCAGACGGTTCAGGGGCAGTAGTATCCTTGATACATTAATTGATCTTCCAATCGTATCTCCTCCGCTTGTATGTGGTCTTGCGATACTCATCGCATTCGGGGGTCAGGGAATATTCAGGCATTTCGAGGTCCTATTCACGATAAAGGGAATAATCATCGCACAACTCTTTGTCGCATCTCCATTCTTAATACGCTCGGCAAGGACTGCATTCGAATCGATCAATCCCGACACTATAAAAGCTGCGAGAACACTTGGAGCATCGGAATTCTACACATTCAGGAAAATATCGCTTCCACTTGCACGCAACGGAATTATTTCGGGAGTTGTAATGACATGGGCCCGTGCGCTTGGTGAGTTCGGTGCAACTGCGATGGTAGCGGGATGCATACCGTACAGGACCGAGACGATGACGATCGGCATCTATATGCATGCTATGTCAGGCGATCTTGGTGCTTCAGTTGCTCTCTCTTTGCTCCTGATGTTTTCTGCTTTCACAACGCTTATTGTGTTCAAATATTTTGGGAGGTACAATGATCCGTCTGGATGAGGTCTGCAAGTCTTTTGGAGAAAATGATGTATTACGATCATTAAACCTGAATGCAAAAAATGGGGAAATGCTTGTTCTTCTCGGACCTTCCGGATGTGGAAAAACAACCACACTTTCAATCATTGCCGGGCTGGAAAAGGAAGATAGAGGTGATATCTATGTGGATGGAGCACGAATAAATAATGTGCCTCCGGAAAAGAGGGATATCGGTTTCGTATTCCAGAATTATGCACTATTCCCACATTTAAGTGTATTTGAGAACGTTAGATTCGGTTTGAAAGCAAGAGGGATAGATAACAAAAACAGAGTGAAAGAAGCGCTTGAAACCGTTGGTCTTGATGGATTCGATAATATGAATCCGATGAAACTGAGTGGAGGTGAACAACAGCGGGTCGCACTTGCAAGGGCAATCGTAACAGACCCGCGATGTATCCTGATGGATGAGCCGTTAAGCAGTCTGGATGCGATCGCTCGTGAACGATTGAGATACGAGATGAAGCGATTACAAAAAGAGATCGGCGTAACAAGCATCTACGTGACACACGACCAGGTGGAAGCGATGATACTTGGTGACCGGGTAGCTGTTCTGAACAAAGGAACAGTTGAAGAGGTTGGAATACCTGAGAAAATTTTTTATAAGCCTGAAAGTGAATTTGTAGCGAGGTTTGTTGGCATGAAGAATATATTTGACGGAAAAGTTGTCTCCCTGGACAGGGATGAGGGTGTGATGGGTGTATCTACAGAAAACTTTGATCTGACAGCGGTTTTCATGCCTCTGGGCGAAGGGGATCGTGTGAAGGCTTGCATCAGGCCGGAGGAGATAATCCTGATGAAGTCCAACCAGGGAACAAGTGCAAGGAACCTGATAAGCGGCAAGATCATCAATATATTTCCAAATGGTCATCTAATGCGGGTTCTGGTCGATGTCCATGGTGATGAGATGTCTGTTGATGTAACAAGACTGGCAGTCCATAATCTTGAACTGAAGAGTGGAGATGATGTTCACTTAACATTTAAGGCATGTTCTGTTCACGTGATATTATGAAATGTTAAACCGGATCAATGATGATTAAGAGACTTTTTATTATCTTCTGGAATGGTTGGAAAACCACAGAGAGCACAGAGGTACACAGAGAAAAAAAGCAATGCTCCTCTGTGCTCTCTGTGCCCTGCACGCCCCACAGGCGTAGCAGGCACTCAACTCCGTAGGAGGTGAGTGTCTTCTGTGGCAAATTTTCTTTGCCATGATTCATTTCATCTGGAATATATTAAAAAGTCTCATGATTAACGATTAATAATCGATGTGAGAGAATGAACATGACAGTAAAAGAGCAGGTAAAACAAGCAAGAGGTGCTGCACTGGGAATTGCATCTGCATCAACTTTGGCAAAGAACAGTGCACTTGAGCGTGTGGCTCATGATCTGGATGAAAATAGGGATAAAATTCTCAGGGCGAATGCGAAGGATATCAAGGAGGCTAAGAAAGAAGGTCTTGCACCAGTACTTGTAAAAAGGCTCGAACTTGATGATAAAAAAATTGATGAAATAATCGAGGGTGTACGATCCGTGATCGGACTTGAAGATCCGGTTGGAAAGGTTCTCAATGCAACCGAGCTAGATGAGTCGCTCACTCTTTACAAGGTGTCCACTCCGATCGGTCTTATCGGCGTGATCTTTGAGTCCAGACCTGATGCCCTTGTCCAGATATCGGCGCTGTGCATCAAGTCCGGGAATGCGGTCGTACTGAAAGGAGGTTCTGAGGCAAACCACAGCAACAGGATTCTTTTCAACCTGATAAAAGATGCAGTTGAGGTGGACGGGATGTTTAAAGATTCGATCCAGCTTGTCGAGACAAGAGAGGACGTGCGTGAGATGCTGAAGCTCGACAACTACATTGATCTCATGATCCCGAGAGGTTCCAGTGCGCTTGTTAAGTACATACAGGAAAACACAAAGATCCCTGTACTCGGGCATTCGGAAGGGATATGCCATGTCTATGTGGATAAGTATGCAGATATCGATATGGCGGTTGATATCGCATTCGATTCGAAATGCCAGTATGCTGCAGTCTGCAATGCAATGGAAACACTTCTTGTCCACAAGGATGTTGTGGATAAGTTCCTACCCGCGGTCAAGGCAAGATACGATGAGCAGGGCGTTGAGTTGAGAGGGGATAAGCATACTATAGCGGTGATCGGGTGTGCTGAGGCTTCAGGGAGTGACTGGAGATGCGAGTACAACGATCTCATCCTGTCGATTATGATCGTTGATTCGCCTGAGGGTGCAATCGATCATATAAACAAGTACGGTAGCCACCACACAGATGCGATAGTAACATCTTATGAGAAGACGGCGCATCGCTTCTTAAACGAGGTCGATTCATCTTCTGTTATGTGGAATTGCTCTACGAGATTTGCAGATGGGTTCAGGTATGGGCTTGGTTCCGAGGTAGGGATATCGACTGGCAAGATCCACTCGCGCGGACCTGTCGGACTTGAGGGGCTTACGATCTACAAGTACAGATTGATAGGGAAAGGGCAAATCGTCGGTGATTATGTCGATGGCAGGAAGCGGTTCACCCATAGACGGCTGGTGTAAGATATGAGGTCACTCAGAGCGGATCGGGTTGTTGTTAAGATCGGGACGAACACGCTTGCCACCGAGGGGAGGGGTCTTAACTACGGATTGATCGAGAACATTGCAGAGCAGATATCCGAACTCAAGTGGCAGGGAAAGGAGTTCATTATCGTTACATCGGGTGCGATCGGGCTTGGGTGTAGTGAACTTTCGCTTCCAAAGCGACCAACTGAGATCGTTTTGAGGCAGGTTTGTGCTGCGATCGGGCAGAGCAAGGTTATGGAGGTGTATCATCGCGCCTTTGAACACTACAACGGGATCGTTGCCCAGATACTCCTCACCTATGATGACTTCAGTGATGAGAAGAAACATGAGAACTTAAGGAACGGGATACGCGAACTCCTTAGGTTGGATGTCACGCCGATCGTCAATGAGAATGATGTTGTTGCTATTGACGAGATAGGTAAGACGTTTGGTGATAATGACAGTCTTTCAGCAATGGTCTCTGTTGATACAGGTGCGGATCTCCTGATCATCCTGACCGATGTTGACGGATTATATGACAGCGATCCGGGAGATAACGATGGTGCAATGTTGATCAGGACAGTTACAGCGATAACGCCAGAGATCGAGGTGATGGCTGGTCAAACCGGATCCAAACTTGCTATTGGAGGAATGAAGACAAAGATCGCTACTGCCAGGACTTGTATGGAAGCAGGTTGTGATGTTGTGATCGCAAACGGGAGAGAGGTTGATGTGATAAGGAAGATCGTTGAAGGGGAGGAAATGGGGACGTTGTTTTGTGGGAGGAGATCATCCTGATCGAAACAGACCAGAAGAAAAACGCAGGGATACCACATGATACAGGGAGCTTGAGTGATACGATGAAATTGAGTGATACGATGAAATTGAGTGATACGATGAAATTGAATGATACGATGAATCCATTTAATTCCCTAACACCAGTGGACGATGCAAAGAAGATCCTGGATGGATTCACTTTTGATCGAAAAACTTATGTGGATATTAAAGATTCATTCGGACGTGTTCTGGCAGGGGACATTGTTTCTGAGATAAAAGTTCCACCTTATGATCGGGCAGAGAAGGATGGGTACGCGATCATGGATCAAAATCCCGATCAAAGAACATTCGAATTGATCGGAGAGACACTTGCCGGAGATGAACGAGATGTGATCATCAAAAGTGGTGAGTGTTGCTGGGTCGCAACCGGTGCGAAGGTCCCGGTGGGTACAAATCTTGTTATTCCGGTTGAAAACACAGAAGAATGTGGTGATGAAGTTGGAATTCGAATTAAAGTTTGTGAATCCGAAGTGGAATTGAATATTTCAAGGAAGGGGTGTGATATTGAGCGTGGAGCGACAGTTTTAGAGGAAGGCTGTCTTCTGAATGAGCGAAATATCGGGATACTCGCATCACTGGGTATCAGGAACGTGAGGGTCTATGATACACCTAATGTTGCGATAATCTCTACTGGTGATGAACTCACCCAGATCAATGATGTGAACTCATTGACACTTTCAGCGATCGTAAAACAATCGGGTTGCTCACCATTTTTTATTGGAACAGTATCCGATGATTCCGGGGATATAAAAAAGAAGTTAGATGAAGCACTTGAATATGACATCATCCTGACGTCGGGAGGTGTTTCAGTTGGAAAAAAAGACCTTATGCCGGAGGTGGTTTCCGGGATGGGGGAGATACTCTTCCACGGTGTCAGGATGCGGCCTGGTATGCCAATGCTTGCAGGTAAAATAGATGAAAAACCAATTCTCTGTATGCCTGGAAATGTGACGTCGTGTCTGGTCTGTGCCAATGTATTTTTACTTCCGATGCTGAGATATATGACACATCTTCCGTTTATCAGGGAAATAAGGAGTGCAAGATTGTCAGAGGAAGTGACTTCAGAATATGGGATGCGTCGCTATCTTCCGGTTAAACTGGCAGGAGATGTTGCATATCCTACGTTCAATGGATCCGGCCTGATCACATCGATAGCGTATGCGGATGGTTTTGTAGTGATCGGGGAGGATGAAACGTTGACGGAAGGAAAAGTTGATGTATGGGTTTTTTGAGATTTTTTAATGGTAGTGTAACAAGAAGTTGCATCATAAATTGCTTTGATGTTACCATTTCCGTATGGGGTAATCCTACTGAGGTATGCGTCAGTGGTAACGCTGGGGTGTAATGCCTCAGGACAATATGAAGAAATCTGAAAACGTTGGGTGTACTCGGTGTTCTCTGTGGCTTACAATATCCCATAGATTATATATTTCAACAGCCATGACTGCTGCCGGCAGCACCCACCAACACCCGATGCCACCGCCCGCACACTCCACTCCCAACCCATGCTCAGCGCATGAGCGGAAAGGAGGCAGACTGGAATTATTTCAATTTCATTATTAACCACATATGAATAGAGATAACGGGCATTATGGATTTTAATTTTGATTATACGGTATAAATTAAAATATAATCCAATTTTAACGGCAATATCTGCGTGTATCCGCGTTTATCTGCGGTTCCAAACCCGCACGAATCCACACGGCTGGCTGCCACCCAGCCGCCCTGACGGGCTGCGGTGGCAGGGTAAGGTGCAGAGAGGCTGGGCGGCGGGAGAGCAGAGGTAAGCCCACCACATACCCCGCCACAAACCAACCCCAGTG
>Ga0255423_10173_pt1 | contig 11620 bp, 12 predicted proteins | sample ANMaggSeSYBR02H3_FD_182659 | JGI IMG/M metagenome (GOLD analysis project Ga0255423, IMG submission 182659) | Sediment cell enrichment communities from methane seep in Santa Monica Basin, California, United Staets - ANME aggregate JGI... | ecosystem: Environmental > Aquatic > Marine > Cold seeps >...
TTGTCTGTGTTCCTGATATAATTCTTGGTATGTGAAAGTGTGTAATCGATAAGATGCCAGATTGATTGATATATTAAAAATTATATATTTTAAAATTGCAAATAGAATAATATATATATACAATTCTCTGATATATCCATGACTATTATATTAGTAAAATAATAAATAAGTCGTTGGGAGGTTTATCACATGGATAATAAATTAGTTATAGCGATAATTTTTTCTTTGCTGCTGGCCAGTACAGTATTATGGATGGCTTCAGTCGGCACTAACAAATCTGAAAAGGATGGTCTTCCGAAATCACTTGACCAACATTATGAAGACGGACCAATTTATCTTTACGAAATGTATGAATTAGGGGAATCAATGGTAGGAATTACTGTGAATATTCAACAAAATGATATCACAAACGCCACTAGATTCTTTGATGTATTTGCCCAGGAATATGATGATAGTTCTCTAATGGTTCCTGAATGGCGAGGATATTACAAACCAAATGACGTGAAAAAAATGGGAGATGCACTTGACGCAGGGAATATTCCAGGTGTATTTGCCGCAATGGAAAAAGTGGGAGAAACCTGCGCCAGGTGCCATGTAGACACCATGTCTGATGTTTATAACAAGTATTACTGGAGTGACTTCAGGAATGTGGAAATAGACACTCCAGAAGGACCTAAGCCATGGGTTGAAGCTAAAATGAAATATCTATTAACGGGTTTTGACGGAATTGGAATAAATATCAAGCAAGGCAATCAATCCAATGCAGAACACAGCTTCAATCTGTTCAAATCAATGTTTGACAACATGGCTGAAGCATGCAGTTCATGTCACGATTCAGAGCCCAGGTATTATATCAGTGACGATATCCAGACCTTGATCACTCACATGGGATCAAATATCACAGAAGGCAATTTGGCGAACGCTGAAGGAATCAGGCATGACATAGGTGATAGTTGTCACAAATGTCACATCATCCATATACCGCCTCAGTATGCAAAATTGGACGGGAAATAATCCGTCCAGCTTTTTATTCCAAACTAGTGTTAAGTCAACCATCAAGTGTCGGATCATAAAGGGTATGGGGTACAATTCTAAAATCTAATTATTCAATAATCACACTAGTGTCGAGTCAACCATACAATATCACAAGATATATGATCTGACATGGTTATGTTTTTCAGTTATTTCCAAGACGCTGATTAACGCAGATTAACGCTGATTTAAGGTTGCATCTGCGTTAATCAGTGTTATACTAAACCGTATCTGTTTTTTGTAACTTTCTGCCACAGAGAACACCGAGATGCTTTTTCGCCCCCAAACTCCTCCCTCTGTGCTCTCTGTGAGCTCTGTGGCAGTCATATAAAGTTCTAAATTATACTTACGGAGGAGTATATTATACATAAATTACTACTCTACCGATATTTCGACTGCCCGCATTATGGAACGTGCTTAATTTCCTTGCGCCCAACACAGACTACATGCCCCATCTGCAACCGACCGGTAAGGTGCGTTTTTCAGGTATCCTGTTGGGTTGCAGGTCTGACTGAACTAGATGAGGGAATAGAATAACATATTAAGGATGTCAGCGAAAGAACATATTAAAATATTATCGTGGTAATTAACATTATCATAATCATAGGATTTAAGGATAATTTATAAAATTCAGGCATAGTGATGGAGAATAGTAAATGACAGCATATGTAACACCAATTACGGAAAGTGAGTCTGCAAACCGGGGCAGGGGTATGATGAAAACCAGTAGAAACATTCAGAAGAAATGGTGCAGCATGGCGGTCTTGATCGCTGTTGCTGCTGTGATGCTTGTTGCATTGATCGCACCTGCGCTGGCATTGGCAGGTGCAGGCAACATCATCGGTCCTGATGGGACGGATGATTATGGAAAAGTTACTGCAGATGAATTTAAGCCCTTCATAATCCTGGGATAGGTGAAACGAAAAATGAAAACAAGAATACCTGTATTTATACTTATTTCAGTGCTACTGACTCTGTTTCTAATTTCCTGTGCCAGTGCTGATGAAATGAAGTTCACAGCCAGTGACGGCGCAGAGTATGACTATTTCGGCTATTCCGTCTCGATCTCAGGCGACTATGCCATCGTGGGCGCATACGGTGATGACGATAAGGGTAGTAATTCGGGCTCTGCATACATCTTCAGGTGGGACGGGACAGCATGGAGCCAGCAGGCAAAGCTCACAGCCAGTGACGGCGCAGAGTATGACTATTTCGGCTATTCCGTCTCGATCTCAGGCGACTATGCCATCGTGGGCGCATACGATGATGACGATAAGGGTAGTTTTTCGGGCTTTTCTTATGTCTACAGCACTCTACTCCCTCCGAGTATAACATCTTCCGCACCGGAATCTCCAGTGAATGACAACTACTGCACATGGCGAACATTCAACGTCTCCGTAGATCAGACCGTAAACGTGACATGGTATTTGAACGGGACAGCGCAGACGCCAGTAAACGAGAGCGTGACTGAAGCTAATTACACATTCCATGCAGAGTACATCGGCGAGCATAACGTATCCGCGGTCGCGGAGAACGCAAACGGCACTGATATGCAAGAGTGGGTCTGGAATGTGAGAGAAAATACACCACCCGAAGTCACGATTGATATGCCAAGTACAGCCTCTCAGGTTCGCATACCAGGAGGCGGGCAGTTCTGGGTCAACTTCACCTACACAGAACTCAACCCTGCGAACTACACAGTCACAATAAGAAACGAAACCGCCCTCATCAACTTGACCACGAATACAAACATATCCGGCGGAACAGGCATGACTGCAAATGAGAGCTTCAACCTGAACGCAACCGCAGAAGACGGCTTGTACAACGTGACGGTCGAGATGTATGACAACTCATCGAACTACAACATCACGCACCAGAACAACTCAGTCGAAAAAGGGTCTTATGATGCCTCAATCTCACAGCCGGAAAACCAGGCAACCGAACCGGGCGTCAATGCAACCTATGAGCTAAATATCACGAACACCGGAAACTTCACAGGCACATTCACACTTGCGGTGACCAATCACAATGGTGCGAGTGTTGCAGCGCTGAATGAGACAACGATAACGGATCTTGCGGTCGGTGCTTCTCAGAACGTCACATTAAACGTCACAGATGCAAGTGCAGGAACGTACAACGTCACTGTGAATGTCACATCTACTAACTCAGGAAGTGAGGTTGCAGAGACTGGCTACATCATGACCACGGTCGTCGGTCCATCCCTGACTCTCGGAAACATCGATAACATAGCAAGCGACTGGGGAAGAGACTTCAACCTGAACCATTCGGTCACTGTAACCAATGCAGCCGCAAGCAACGTGAACGTGACTTACAACGTCTCATGGATCCTAAATAACAACACCATGGGAACGATGGCCGAAGACGGGATGAAATGGCACAACCAGTCAAAACGCAACTCGACAGTGCAAGAGATCACGGTCAAGGTGGATGCGAACACGACAACAGCATCCGCAACGAATGACAGCAAGATATTCCTGTTAAACATAACAAGACGGGACATAAATATCGCATCTCAGCCGAAATCCACGCCATCCGTTGGTACAGACACGACTTTCTGGATAAACGCTTCAGCAAATGACGAACACGAAGAAGACCTAATCTGCAAAGCCGATCTGATCCGGGAAGGACTTATCATCGGGAATCAAACTATATCAAACGGAAATGTGAACTTCAGCAGGATAGAGTCCACCGCAGGCACGTTCAACTTCTCAGTCCGGTTCTACAACACGAGCCATTATGACAACAAGTCTACAATCAACTCAACAGTAACCATCGTCGGTCCAACCCTGACTCTCGGCAACGTCGCCGCCATAACCAGCGAATGGGGCAGGGACTTTGACCTGAACCACTCGGTCACAGCAACCAACGCAACCGCAAGCAATGTGAATGTGACCTACAACGTCTCATGGATCGCAAACAACAGCATCATGGGAACGATAGCGAAAGACGGGATGAAATGGCACAACCAGACACGTTCAAACCCAACAGTGCAGAAGATCACGGTCAAAGTGAACGCAAACACCACAACAGCATCCGCAACGAATGACAGCGAGACGTTTAGCATCGACATCACCAGGAGAGCGATCATCATCACTTCTGATCCGGTCGCCCCCCAATCCGTCAATCCCAACACCACATTCCGGATAAATGGCAGTGCGGAGGGTAACTATGGTGAGACGTTCATAGGCAAAGCCGATCTGATAAGAGATGGGAGCATCATCGAGAATCAGGCCACAACAGACGGAAACGCGAACTTCAGTAGCACCGAATCCGCGGAAGGGACGTTTAACTACTCGATTAAGTTCTACAACACGACTCATTACAACAACAAGACCACGAGTAACGCAACCATGCGTATCGTCGATGACACGCCACCTGCAAGCATAACAGGTCTTAACAATCTGACCACCGAGCAGAGCCGCATCCACTGGACATGGACAGATCCAACAGACAATGACTTCGCAAAAGTGATGATCTACCTCGACGGAGCATTCAAGACAAACGTTTCAAAGGGCGTCCGGAACTACACCGCAACCGGGCTTGATCCCGACACCAACTACACCATCGGCATGCACACGGTCGATGACAAAGGAAACATCAACCAGACACGGGTGAACGATACTGCAAGGACGCTGCCGTTCTCAGGGCTTCAGCGCATCAATGTGACGCCGACTGCATGGGCGCTGAATATCAGCGAATCTGTGAATTTCAATGCCATCGGATATGATCATAACGATGACCCGATAGATCCGGCAAATCTAACATTCACATGGTACACCACCCCCTCAGGCATCGGGACGTTCAACGCGACCACCGGTTCTGTTGTGAACTTCACAGCACGTCATGCAGGGCGCACCGAGATATACGCAGTCAACGGCAGCATATCGAGCAACACGATCAACAGTGTATGGATCACGGTAAACGCACCTCCTGAAACAGGAAACGTCGCCAACGGAACCGGTAACGCCACATCAGGCGATTCAACAGCAATCGTCTGGCTCAACAACAGATCGATCAACGGTATGATTATAATCGAGGAGATCGGTGACCCGCTCAACGGAACAGAAGACATCGGGAATCGGTCAGGTCTTGGCACAGACACCGAACCTGTCAAGGGCGCCAACGTCACAGTAAACGGGAGTATCGAGGTAGCACTCAATGACATGGGCGGCTACGTGCATCTCCGGATCCAGTACAACGAGTCGCAACTCGGGAACATCGATGAGAACACACTGTATATTTACAAGTTCGTAAACGGCACCGGCTGGGTGAAACTGGTTGCAGGCAATCCATCCTACTGCACCGCAAACGGAAGGAACACGACCGCAGACTATATCTGGGTTAATGTGACTAACTTTAGCACATTCCTGCTAGCAGGCACCCCTACAGCGACACCGACACCACCCAGCGGTGGCAGCAGTGGCGGCGGTGGTGTTGGCACCAGTGATGAACCTGAGAATGTAGACGAAACAGTTGTCTTAAGGATATATCTTCAAGCTGGTGAGTCTTCGAACTACAACTTCAATAATGTAGTAACATCAGTTGAAGTTACACCCGAAAAAACCTATGGCCTGGTAGCAGCGAAAATAGAAGTCCTATTCGGCCAGCCAGGCAGTATAACCAGTAACCCGCCTGCCGGTGAAATATACAAGTACGTCAACGTATTTGTTGGAACCAGTGGATGGTCTGACGATAAGTTCACAAGTTCAGTTATAAATTTCCAGGTACCTGCAACCTGGTTCGAAGAGAACAACATCGACCCTGCCACTGTTACCCTGTACAGGCACAACGATGGTGAATGGCAGTCCCTTGCGACCACACTGACCGGGCAGGCTGGCGAATACTACCGGTATTCATCGCCGACCCCTGGATTCTCTACCTTCATGATACTGGGGCAGGTTGAGGAGTCAAGCAGCGGAGAACCTGCTGCTGCAACGGATTCCGGTACAGTGGCCGATTCTACGCTTACACCAGTAACTACTTCGGACAAGGGGATACCCGGATTCGGGATACTGGCAGGGATTATGGGGATACTGATCGCAGTATATTCAAGAAGGAAATAAGATTGGGGTATTTTGAGGGGTGCAATTCCCCTTAGTCTCATTTTTTTTTCTAATTGCAGGTCTTATCTTATTCTTTTTGACGTATTGTATTGTATAAATTTGGCACAATATCATTTTCCAGTTATTTTAAGGTATTGATTAACAGTGATTTGCATTGATTTCGATCAGCATCGGCATAAATCCAGAAAATCGTTAGATGCAATAAATGCCAAAATAACTGGATTTTGGAACTGTGTCTATAAATTTACTTATTGAGAAAAGTTACATGATATGGAGACCAAATAGAGATCTGAAAAAAGCTGCATGAAAAGTACAATGATAGGATCGGTCTTCCTGTTGATGTTGCACTGGATAAGAAAGGTGAGTGGGTGGAAGAGTCGATAGATATCCTGAATAAGAACCAGCATCCTGATCTGCCTATCCTGGATATCTGGCTGGAGACTATTGTGAAATTCTCAAAAGAGATCAGGAACGCGGGCACAGTTATTATGAACGGGCCGGCTGGAGTGTTTGAAAGGGTGCCTTTCACTCTTGGGACAGTGGAACTTATCGAGGCTGCTGCAAAATCGGGTTTTAGTGTTATTGGCGGCGGGCATAGTGCGGCAGCAGTGGAACAACTTGGTGTGGGATCAAGGATCGATCATATTAGTACGGGTGGGGGTGCCTGTATCGACTTTCTGGCTGGCGAGGAGCTGCCTGGTATCGAGGCGTTGAAGGAGTCGGCTGTGGGGTACAGGGTGAAATAGGTTTGGTTGGAGATATTTGGATTTGTATGTGTCTGGATCGTAGAAAAGAGAATGCGGGAATAGAGTATCGGCTATAAAAGTGATGTTAATCCCCTGTCATTGACAATTTCATAGATGCAAATTATAAATGCTCTATTACCAGATTGTTTTAATCAGTTTGCTATTAATAATCTCTTCATCTCTTGTAATGAGCGCCACATCATCGGAAAATGATTTATCTTTGAGAAATAATGCAGTTGCTACTATAATCGCATCATGTATTTCCAGTTCTGTAGGGAGCATACTTATTACATCCATATCCAGTGGCTGTACAATACATCTGGGATCTTCTTTTATTGTCTGGAAAACATGATCTAACGAAGTTGAAAACCTATTTTTCCCAAATAAGTATTTAATTTCTGCAAGGACGATTGAAGGGATAATGAGGTTGGACCCTTCATCAAGAAGTGCCTCTTTAGCTTTCTCTCCTAGTTTTTGACTTTTCTCAAGGAACCATACCAGACCGTGAGTATCAACAATATATTGGGTCATGATTCTTTAAATTTTATCCGGACAGCTTTGATATCTTCATCCGTATGCTCGATCTTTCCTTGGAAAATTCCTTCAAGTAAAAAAAACTTATTTCTGTCAATGGCCGTATTTTCGGATTCGCTCAATATTTCATTTTTCATAAAATGTATCAATTTCGATATTTTTGGTAGAAGATTTGGAGGAATTCCACGTATATCGTTTAATATTTGTTCTTCATTACTGGAAATTGTTTCCATAACAAATTTCACCAAATAAAGTATATAATCTCATCTATTAATAGCCTTCTCCTTTTTCATCATTATCCCTGCTCTCAACAAACACCTGAACATTCCTGCTATTAACCCTGCAACCGCAACCCGTCAGGGCTGCAGGGTGGCAGCCAGCCGTGTGGATTTAAGCGAGTTTGGAACCGCAGGTTAACACGGATTTGCTGTATCGTATCTGCGTTTATTCAGTATCCACTTCAAATCCAAGGGTAACTGACTCTTTTTTGAAATCGAAAACCTGCTAAGGCACTTGATTTAGATAATCCGAATATGCATTTTACCCTGCTTTTTGAAGTAGATACTTTATTCACGTTCATCTGCGGTTATTTCATAAAACCATGATGATAGTACTACTTAATGATATTATACTAAACCGCATCTGTTTTCTATAACTTTCTGCCACAGAGCTCACAGAGAACACCGAGATGCTTTTTCGCCCCCAAACTCCTCTCTCTGTGCTCTCTGTGGCAGTCATATAAAGTTCCAAATTATACTTACAGAGGAGTATATTATACATAAATTACTACTCTACCGATATTTCGGCTGCTTGCGTTATAAAACGTGCTTAATTCCCTTACGCCCCACCCAGGCCACATGCCCCACTTACAAGCGACCGGCAGGGTGCGTTTCTTATCTATTGAATCATCAACCCCTACCCCCATCCATTCCTTTATACCCCTGCCACCCGTCTGCACTACGCCCTGCCGCTGCCTATGTTCAGACGACCTCGCACATGTGAAAGGTGCGTATTGATAGAGATGCGCCGCCTGCCTGCCCGCACCCATGCCAGCAGTCGAAACAGTTATTATATTTTGAACCATAATATACTCAAAATAGAGATGGGCACTGTTAAATAGTATCTATACAAAACCGAGATTATGAGCGCTAAAACAATATCAATTAGGCGCGACCTGTACGAAATACTCAATAGTACGAAGGGGGAGACTGAAAGTTTCAGCAACGTGATAGAGCGGTTGGTAAAGGAGAAAAAGGTAAATTTATCAGAGTTTTTGTAGAGTTCTAAGCGATAGTAGAGTATTGGATGAATTAGATGCGGAATCTAAGAAGATGAGGGAAAATTCGAGAGTTAGAATATGATCGTTCTCGATACAAGCTTTCTCATTAATCTTTTCAAGGGCGAGCGCGGGACTTTGAGTATAATCGATTCTGATGTAGCAACAACAGTTATAACATACCACGAGATTTTATCTGGAATAAAACATAAAAAGGCTAAGAAGAGACTTTTTATTTTTTTCTGGTCTTTTGAACTATAACGAACCACAGATGAACACGGATGAACACAGATTTCGCATGCAGTATCTGTGTTTATCTGTGTTCATCCGTGGTTGACATAACTGATTAATAAGTCTAATCAGAATATAATAAAAAGTCTCTGATTATTTTGTGTGGATAGCTACACCGACTTTTTCTTTTTCTTATTTTTATTTCATCCAGTTTTCTATTTTCAACTCATCTATCCTTTCGAAATGATTTGGATTGTTTGTAACAAGAATACAATTGTTAACAAAAGCGATACTAGAGATTAAAATATCGAAATCTTCAATAATCTTCCCTTCAAATCTCAATTTCGATTTAAATCGCCCAAATGCTTCAGCTGAAGCAGCATTATCCGCATAAATTGTTAAATTTCTTTTAAATTCATTGATCTTCTTTAAATTGTTATCGATCTTTTTGGAATTATATGCTCCAAAATAAAGTTCTGCAAGCGTAGCATTAGATATTGAAATGGAAAAAACACCAATTTCTTTTACTTTATTTTTCAATTTTTCATTTCCATTAATGAGGTATATGCAAATGTTTGTATCCAATAAATATTTCAAAATATCTTCTCCGTCCTGAGGGTAGACTTTCTACTGGAGTAGATATCATTTATTTGCTCATCAATAGACCTTTTATCTTCCCAGGTACCGCATACAGATAAAAATTCTTCAGTAGCCTTTTCTTCAGAGGATTCACTTATGATGATTTCAGACCTGAAAAAATGGATTAACTTTAGTATCTTTTTTTGAACAGTTTCTGGCAGATCTCTTATCTCTTTTAAGATTTCTTCCTCCTGCTTTGTTTTTGTTTCCATTGGAAGCCTCTATTAATTGTATATTTTATAAATAACTGTTCAGAAATGATTTTTACTATTTTTGACTTAATGTAGTCTTTCCCTCAATACTAGATATTGTTTGTTCATATAAAAATATGCCCCCATATTATGATTCACATAAACTGCACATTCTCAGCATCATAGATATTATTGATAAGTGTCCGGTCCGGCATGGTTGATCCTGGGCCTGCTCGGTTCTGGTTCCTGGTTGGATGTAGCGGATATACGGGGCAGGTGATGGCAGGGATTGAAAATTTTAAATAATGGATGAATATAACGCTGGCCCGGGATATCTGCAGACCATGAGCCGGTGAGTGGATATGGAGAGGTATGCGGTGAGGTGGAGTGTTATGTATGTTTAAATATATAATTTATGTTTTTTTAACCGCAGATGAATGTAAATTAACGCAGATATCCAGGTAGTGTATCCGTGTTTATCTATGTTCATCCGCGGTTAATCGGAGTTTACCAAAAATAATGTAACGGTCACAGTTAACAGAAATACTTATCGCTGATGTAGAGACTGTCGGAAAAGTGATATAATCGAATAATTAGTAACACGTCCATCTGATAAATCGGCATGTGGCGTCACGGTGCAATAAATTTAGACACTTAAAATACCTCGAAATGTATGCTTTTCCGACAATCTCATGTAAGCTAAAGTGAACTATCGAAATTATTATTATATTTTATTAAATTAATATTATTTCAATTTATTAAATTATTATTATAATTCATTATAATGGCAAGGTGGCATGATAGTTTATGAAATTCAGGCATAGTGATGGAGAATCCAGAATGATAGCAGATGTAACACCAATTACGGACAGCCCGGCTTCAAACAGTGGCAGTGGTATGATGAACGCCCGCAGAAGCACCCAGGGGAGGTGGCTCAGCATGGCGATTTTAGCCGCTTTTGCTGCTGTGATGCTTGCAGTTTGCACCCTGCCTGCATCGGCACTCGACTACGACATGTACGTCAACGACACCGGCTGGTGGAATGCCAGCGGTGAGTTCAATGTGAGCAATGCACCAATACAGCATGCAATTGACAATGCAACGGTTGGTAACACAATCTATGTGTACAACGGCAGCTACACCGAGAACGTGAATGTGAACAAACAGCTCACGCTGCAAGGCGAGGGCATGGATGTGGTGAATGTGATCGCAGCGAGTTCGGACGATCACGTATTTGAGGTGACCGCGGATTTGGTGAACATCTCAGGGTTCAATGTGACCGGAGCGACGGGAGATAATAAGGCAGGGATTCATCTTAGCAGTAGGCAGCACTGCAACATCTCAGACAACAACGCATCAGGTAATTACTACGGCATCTACTTGGTGTATTCGAGCAACAACATGCTCACGGGCAACACCGCATCGAACAATAACAACGGCATCTACCTGTCTTCTTCGAGCAACAACACGCTTGCGAACAACACCGCAAACTCGAACAACTTCGGCATCTGCCTGGAATCTTCGAGCAACAACACGCTCACGAACAACACCGCAGACTCGAACAACTTCGGCATCTACCTGCATTATTTTAGCAACTGTAACACGCTCACGGGCAACACCGCTAACTCGAACACCTGTGGCATCCTGCTGTTTTCTTCGAGCAACAACACGCTTACGAACAACAACGCGGACTCGAACAACTTCGGCATCTACCTGCATTATTCAAGATGAAATGCAGTTGAATGCCAAAAATCAAAATTTGTGTGAAATATTATATACAAATGTGAGAATTTGTGGATTCATGGGGGTTTTGGGACAGCCTGCTTAACAAGTGCAACAAATTCCCAAAGGATTTCAGATCTTTTCACATCAGATTTAATTAAGGGA
>Ga0255423_10170_pt1 | contig 11530 bp, 11 predicted proteins | sample ANMaggSeSYBR02H3_FD_182659 | JGI IMG/M metagenome (GOLD analysis project Ga0255423, IMG submission 182659) | Sediment cell enrichment communities from methane seep in Santa Monica Basin, California, United Staets - ANME aggregate JGI... | ecosystem: Environmental > Aquatic > Marine > Cold seeps >...
AGTAGCTGTATTTCGTCGAAAAATTTCTCTCTATTGTCGGCAACGCTCTCGATTTTATCTTTAAAATCCGTAAATTTTTCTTCCCATACTTTGTCGGCGTTTTGTTTATTGTAAAGTCTTAAAGGAATGCGTAAAGATAAGGAAAAAATATTTTCAATAATCTGCCACGCCCAGAATTCTTCTTTCTCAGTTATCCATTCTTTTAAATTGAGCACAGACATAGGTTTGCCTTTAATTTACGATTAATTTAGATAAATGCAAGAAGGGAATCACGAATTTCCGTTTCCTTGTACTATGAGTATCTCAGCCAGTTGGGACGAGTATTCCGGATCTATTATGGCCATATGCTGCCGGATGTTTTTTCTTAACTCGGTTGCTGGCCTGAAGCAATGGCTGTCAAACTGTTCAAGAGTAACCGAATCATTATCCAGAAAAAGTAATTTGAGATAAGCTCACGCCATTCGTTGGATGGATTTTACGTCTCTAATGTCCCCGTAGCAAGCTTCTGTATGATCTTCAACATATGCCATATATTCTCACTCACCGAAATAGTCCGCTCTTAAAGCAAATGAATCGCACAAGAATGAAGACTCGATTCTTGGTAGTTCCCAGCCAGTAAGGTCAAATGTCACATCTTGATTAACGCACTTATCCCATCCATTTGTTTGTGGAGTTAGCGTAGGTTCAGACTGTCACGGAGACTCTCATTAAAAGTGCATGTGCTTTCGGTTTCCAGAGGTTGACGGTTTTCTTGCCATATTGTTTTTGAAACTCCTGCGCCTTGAGAGTTGAGATCATGTTTATGCCATTTTGGGAGAGCTTCCGAATATTGGGGAATTGGGAACTGTATCTTGGAACATGGATAGCTCTATCTTTTATAACATCAGTGAATCTATTGATGCTTCAATCCTTTTTGCCATTTTGACTGATTTTTGAGCCTTTAATGAAGGTGCTTCATGTTGATCAAAGGAGTCATCGTAATCAGCCTTCTTTCTGTCTTGATGAAGCATTTTTAATTGGTTACCGATTTTTCTTTTCTCAGTGTCTTGTTTATTTATAAAAAAGGAATGAACTTTTCTATGTTCATCACTGTAAAACTGTTGGCCCTCGAAATCTTTTAGATAATTACGTGCAAGACAAAACACAGCGTAATAGGCTCGACTGATCGAGCATCGATAAAAAGTTTCTTTGTCATGGCAATCAGAATCTTCACTATTTGCCTTCTTATACATAAGTTCAGCAAATGTTAAATATTTTCGCCAATCAAAGCTCATTTAAACTCAATATTAAAATTAAATGTATCATCAGCTGTTTCAATCTGTTTTATAAGCCACTTATCTAAAAACAAATCCAATTTATTCAGACCGTCATCAATTTCATCTGTTGATTGTATCCAGGCAATTATTTCTTCATAAGCATCTTCTTCGTTATGTACCATATGTACCATTACTTCTAAAATTACACTGACATATTTTCCAAAATATTTTATTAAATCAGGCCAACTCTCTTTAATCATTTTAAGTATATCAGGATAGAGTGCCAAAAAATTTTCGACCTTCTCCGGATTTCGATAAAAGATAACAGGCTTATAAATTTTTGTAGATTTGTTTATGTTCCACGATGTCCATAATGCTCTGGTCTTTATAAACTCATCGGCAATAATATCACTGGTATCAAAAAGAGTTTCAAAGTTAGCCTTACTAAGCCTGTTATAATGAATACTTTTGTGCCGAATAAAATACTCTTGATCTCTCGCCAAAATCTTAACTATTTTCTGTTTGGCAGTACTACCAATAGTATCAACCTCAAGTCCATTGTAATCTATGATAGGTGATGTTGCAAATGCCGCATCTAATTTTTCTTTCTTATAAGCACCGGATAATATAGCTATAGTGCCTGACAGACTTTCATCCCATGATATTTCTTGCATTTTTCACCCTATTTGATGAGCTTAACAATATCTTTTGTAATACTTTCCATGTTATCCCATTTGGCTAAATACTTCAAGATAGTCTTAGACTTGTTATTTCCAACAAGATCGAGATGAAAATTAAAATCGAGTTTTATTTTATCCATTGTTTTATCTTCGCTTTTTATCGAAACTGGTTTTATATCCAGCTTAAGACGGAAACCAGATACATCTTTACTAAAATACCCGCCAAATTTTGCATTATCTTCATCGAACTGAGAACTTAAAGGTGAATCTGGTTTAAAAAAAAGTGACCGTGTATATTTTTCAACGCTGCTATCTTCTGTTGTCAGAAAATAAGCAAAATTAAAGCCTAAAGCAGCAAATGGAGTATGAGGCAGCTTATCGACAATCGTACCGAGTTTTGATTTGATTAATCCAATTTTATTTTTTGTTGTTGGGTATAAATCAATTTGCAGTCGTTCAGGTACAATCGTTAACAAAAAAGGCTTTGTTTTGACTTGAGTAAAAACTGGTGTGAAAGTATATCCATCCTGTAGATCATCCTGTAAAATTATACAATTTTCAATTAACCAATGCTGGTTCATAATTGACAAATTGAATTGATTTGCCAGGATAACCACATTTTCACTTACAAGTTCGACATTTTTATCCATAACTATAATAACTCCATGGCTATTAAAGATGTTTAAATAGCTCTATTAAATATAAAAAGTCAAGGCTGATTCGATAATGACACAGGGTAAACGCATTTAGAGTGTAAATATTCGGCTTGTTTTTCAGATTTTTAAAAAAAGTTTGGGACATCAGCAAATAAATTTGATATAAGAAGAAGCATGAAGGCTTCTTGTCAAATCAATGATGCTTCAATCTCGTCAAGAAATCTGCTTCGGAGGTTTGATTGTCCTTTTCGGTAGCCGGCATGAGTTAAAAACAAATAGTGCTCCGCTCTTGTCATCGCCACATACATAAGGCGGCGCTCCTCGTGAAGACCCGTTTCTGAATCCATGGCTTTCCAGTGAGGAAAAAGCTGTTCTTCACATGCAACCACAAAAACCACCCTGTATTCCAGCCCCTTGGAAGCATGTATAGTTGACAGAATTACTCCGCTTTTTTTATCCTCTTCTTCATCTTCTTTGTCCTCCTTAATTAGAGAGGCTTCTTCAAGATATTCTACGATTGTATCTTTCTGGGAAGCTGAATAAATAAGCTGGTCAATATTCTCCTCTCTTGAGGTATAATCCATGGAATTGACTTTGGAATAATGCTTAATATAATCCATATAGTTAACTTTTGACAATATCTCGATGATTGCAGCATCAGGTTTCATGTCCTTAATATCATCAAGCAACCTGATTACCTTACTGAGTGAATTATATATTTGGGGAGCCAGAAGCTTTTCTCTAAGAGCATTGCGCGCTGCATCCTGAAGGCTCATTTCCCCTGTTTTTATCTGAGCGATCTTATTGATAGCCGCCGGGCCGATCCCACGTTTGGGAATATTTACAATCCGCTCAAAGGATGCGTCATCTTTTTCAAAAACCGCTGCAGCAAGATAGCAATTTATATCCATAATCTCTTTACGCTCAAAAAATCCCTTTCCACCTAACATTCGGTACGGAATTCCAAAAGATCTGAATGCCTTCTCAAAGGAAAGAGAGCAAAATTTAGTCCGATATAAAACAGCCATTTTGTTAGAAGCAAGACCCATTTCGCAAAGCGACTTGATCTTTCTGGCAACCCAATCAGCCTCTTCTTTTTCATTGAAAAAATCATAAAGCTCAACCAGTCCCCCGTGCTTGTCGGAAAAGCACTTTTTTTCCATCCTGTGGTCATTATATCCGATCAGATCATTTGCCGTCCGAACAATCTCATCAGCGGAACGATAGTTCTGTTCCAGCTTGAAAACCCGGGCCTCTTTGTATTTTTGGGGAAACGAGAGAAAATGATCCATATTGCTTCCTCTGAATGAATAAATAGCCTGCCAGTCATCGCCCACACAAAAAAGGTTGCCATTTCGAAGCAGCAATCCTGTAAGATCCTCCTGAAGATTATTGGTGTCCTGATATTCATCTACAAGAATAAACTGGAAAAGTTTTCTGTACTGCTTGCGCACATTTTTGTGATCCCGAAGCAAATTGCGTGTCAAAAGCAAAATATTATCAAAATCAACCGCATTATTTGATTTCAGTTCCTTTTCGTAAAGATTAAAAACATCAAGCAATCTGATACGGAAAGCGTAAAGCTTATTGTCAAGATAATCAAAAGGATTGCCGGAGTTTTTTGCTCTGGAAAGCTGAGCTAAAACAGGTTGGACATACTTTTTGTCAAAATTCAATTTTCCGACAACAATATCCTTGATTATCTTTTGCTGCTGGTATCCTGCGTAGATCTGTAGAGGAGTATTATATCCAAGCAGGGAGCAATGTTTTTTTAAGATTTTAAAACATGCTGAGTGAAATGTTCTAACCCAGAGGAAACGTTTCAAAGGCATTCCTGTCATGTGAACAAGACGAGACTTCATCTCACCTGCCGCCTTATTGGTAAATGTAATCGCAAGAATGCGTTCAGGATCATAACCATTTGAAACAAGATAATCTATCTTGGAAGTTAATGTCCGGGTTTTGCCCGAGCCTGCACCGGCTATAACCAAAGACGGCGTCCCAATATACTCTACAGCGTCCCTTTGTTGATCTGACAGTTGCATTATATTCCTTTTGGGTATTTTTTGAGAATGCTATGATGATAAATTCTAATGAGGAAGTTATTTCTGTTCGTGTCCTAAGGGTTCGCTAAGGTAGCGCCAGATGAATTTTTGTGGCTTTTTCAATCTTGCTCATCTCTTTCTTTCCTATTGTCCCGATTAATTTCACGATCCTGCTTTTGTCGAGAGTGCGGATTTGGTCTGTTTTAACCTTTGAGACCTTTGGAAGTTTTCCAGTTCCTTTGGGTAAAAGTACCTCAAAAGGATAGATATTCTGGAGATTCTTAGAAGTAACAGGCAAGATGGTTACCGTTGCAGAAAATTCGTTGTTTTTGTTATTGGATACAATAACGACCGGGCGGGTCTTTGAAATCTCTTTTCCCACAACCGGATCCAGGGCGACACGATATATTTGCCCCCTCTTAATATTCATCCCATCCCTCCAGATCACCGGGCTCAAATTCCTTTGTTATGGCAAGGCTCTCTGCTTTCCTGGCCTTATAGCCTTTTTCCATGAGCCTCTGCATTTGCTCATTTTGAATTTTTTCAATCCGTTGTCTCAAGGTTTCAGTAATGAAACCACTCTTTTTTCTGGGGCCCACTAATTCGTTCAACTGGTGAGACAGATCTGCCGGGAGGGTGATGTTTAACCGAACCATATCCATAATACACCTCCATAAGAACATTATTACGAACATTCATAATACATATTAATAAGTGTCCGTCAAGGGGAAAATGCATTTGATTTTACCATAACCCAAAAGTCTACTACCGTTAATTCACGATTCAAGCCTTTGTCCCCAATTCATTGACAAACCCGCCCACCTTTTAATCTGTTCCCATCCCCCGGCCCTCATCCACTTTGAAACTAACCTCATAAAATATCATATAAAAGTCACTTTATAAGGGTCATTATGCCTTTGACCCATGTATTTTCAACCCCCGATCAGTTAAGATATTTGGGTAACAGCGATACGGCGTAAAGTGGCAGATTACATATTTTGTCATCCTTTTTGAAGTTAAGCAGATTTGTCCGCGCAAGCAGGGGCGGTTTGAACTGCAAATCATATGAGCGTAAGCTTTTGCTCTTTGGATTAATACCTGCTTTAACCTCCAGCGGACAGATCCGGTCTGCGAATGAAATCCGATGTCAAGGGTTTTCGGTTAAAATATGTGACAATCATCACCTTATTCGGACGTAAAGTGTGACTTGTTGCACAAAATAAGATAGAAACCTGGGCATCTGTTAAGTTAATAAAGAAAATTACATATTACCGCTATGTATCACTCTCTTTGAAGTTGGTTTCAGTGTTGTGATATAATTTTTGATTTTCGTTCCTAAAGAACTACGGGGAGATGTCCGTAAATAAAATTAAGTAACTGAACGCAGAATTTGAGTTATTTACTTATTTATGGATGTCCCACACACTCCTATTCTTCCATTCTCTTCAAAAATACAAGGCCTGCCCAGTCTTTCTCGCATTTTTTCCATTTACATTCAAAGTATTTTTCCGTGTATAAATCAACAACAGATATAGCTTCATCACTCTTTATTCCGGAAAGTACAACAGAACCACCAGGCTCTGTCATTTTAACGAGCCTGCGATATATAGTCATTAATGTCGGATATCTTAAATTTGCAGTTATCAATGTAAATTCAGTATTTAAATCCTCTAAGGACATATTTTTTATTACAAATTTATCCTCAAGTTTGTTAATTTTTGCATTATCCCTGGCTTCTTTTATGGAACATGGATCAATATCAACACCAACAGCATTTTTAATTCCCAGCAGTAATGCCGCTATTCCCAAAACACCGGAGCCTGTTCCAATGTCAAGAACGCTTGTTTTATCTTTTCCTTCTAATAAATTTGTTTCATTTAAAGCATACTCTATCCCTCTGATTGCCAGCCTGGTTGTTGGATGCCGGCCATTGCCAAATGAAACGCCCTGCCACATCTCAATTACCACATCATTTGCTTTGGGTTTATAATAAAATCCCGGCGGTTTCAGAATGACATGCTTTGATATGCGAACAGGTTTGTTGAAAGATTTCTCTATAAATGTCCGGCCATAATGATTTGTATATGTCAGGAAGTTTTCTGTTAGCAGATCTTTTATGAGTGGTTTTATTTCTTTCCTTTTTAAAGAATATTTTTGAGATAATGTTTTTTCCAGTTCTCCTTGCGTAATTTTTCTTCGGCTATCTTTGATAATATCAAGCAATTCCTTTTTAATCGCCTTTTTATCGGCCTGTAAATACAATTTTTTATACTCCTCCGGAAAATATTTTCAAAAAAGACTCCGCTTCAGAATAAATTCAAATGCCTAAAATTCTCCATCAACGATGTTCATAAAATTAAGGCGTATCAGCTCCGCAGATTTTTGACTCATTTTACGTGTCAATTGTTTCTGCTCTTTTTTTGCAAGTCCATTATATTCATCGAGGTAGTCTTTGAAAAAGTCATCAAGTATATCTTTTGAAAAAAGTTGTATGAGTTTGCCGAATTCCTTTTGCCCAATCGGCCCGGTTTTTGATAATACGTTGCGAAGTCGATTTTCTGTGATAAGGCTCTCCATCTCGTTAAATAGTTCCTCGCCTTTTTCAGACAACGTCATCTTAGGCTTTTGGGGCCTATCCCTTGCCTTTGCTTTTTCCGCCCATTTCTCATTCTTGTTTTTAAGAATTACTCTTGTTTTATCACTAAGAAATTTGGGAATTGCCGGTTTTATCACAACACCTTCACATATGTTATCTTCGAGTTCGGGAAGACCCAGCCATACGGAAATCTGAGAAGGAAAGCTGTTTGAATGTTTCAAGCATTCTGCAAACGTGCCTCTGAAAATAGTTTTTGCATACAGAAAACCGGCCTTCTCCATGACCTGGTTGAACTTATCTACATCGATCAATTGGCCGTCTATCGCCACATCAATGGCATAAAACTCGTTGTGCGGTGTGTAAAAAATACCTTTCTGAATTCTTGTGGCAGAAGTATCCTTTTCAACATCTTTGTGAGGATATGTTCCGCCGACTAATTCACCATATACAGCCAACTCACTAAAATCGCAGCCTTCTTTCTTTAAAATCGCATAGAGCTTTTTAACTCTTTCCCTGTTTTTGTCTTCAACCGGCATATAGTCATAAAAGTTATCTTGTATAAAACTGCTTCTCTTGGCGGATTTCAGATCCTTTCCGTCATACCAGAAAGAAAGATTGGCGCCATGCGCCTTTTCCTGAACAACAAATTCGCCTTTGTCTAACTTTTCCACAGCAAGAATATCAAGAAACTTTTTGCGATAACTATTTTCAATGTCGAAATATTTTCTAAACCTCATATTTTCTGTCCTCACTTACCCCCATATCCAAAACAGTTCTCCGTTCGCCTTTCTGATGTCATTTATAAACTCGTAAAGTAAAAAAAACAATAAGTCTAATTGGAACAAAGTTGAAAGAGGAATTTTGCCCCCGCCTCAAGGTGATGAAAAACTCGACGCGAATAGCCTACTGCTGAAGAAATAGAAAAGCTGATCGAAAAAATCAGAGGAGAAGGTTGATGGCTTCGGCCACTTTCTCCGGAACATCTTCTTTGGACAAAATACCCAGCTTAACCGCTCTGCATACGAGAAAATTATCTTCCATGGAAAAATAGGTTTTGCATAGCTCTTGGGATGTTTTTTGATGAAAGCTGTGAATTCGATCATTCAGCTCGAAACAGTCGATTTCCTGCCGGCGCCATCGTGCAAAGTGTCTGTCCAACGTTTCCATGGCCCTGCTCAATTCGCGCTCATGCGCAAGATCAGCCAGTTCCCGCACAGGGCGATTGCATCAAAATTTGGCATAATTCTTGATTCTAAATAAATCAATAGGTTACAAATACCGTTTCAAAAATAAGCACCGATAAGCTGCTTGCTGCATTACATAACTATTTGATTTTTAAAGGTCTAAAATTTTGATGCAATTGCCCTGAGTTCTCGCAGCTTTTTACGAATTGTTTTTGCATACTGAAGTGTCATATTTTATAATCATTTCAATATATTTTAGAAATTTATAATTCACAATTCAAGCTTTTGACACCCATAGCAAATTATGGTTTCCAGTTCAATTACCACGTCAACTTATAAACTGATGTGCGTCCCGCAAGTCCGCCTCGGCAGTATGTGCAAAAAAAGCACATACTGAATCTTCCTGCAACTCGTTGGAAGAGAATATATTTTTAAGATGTTTGGTAACAACACTTCGGGTAGCTTTTTGTTTTTAGTCATATCCCCCCTTTGATGCGCTGAATCTCTTTGTCAAAATCGGAGATGAAGTCTCTATCTTGTGTTACGCGATATTCTTCGTATTCCTGCCCGGCTTTTAATTTCGCTTCCAATGCGGAGACTTTGCCTTTATCCTGTAGTATCGGGTAGTTTGATAGTTCTAGAAAACTATGGAGAAATTCAATCCAGTCAGCCATTTTCATCAAAATCTGCCGCTGTGCCCGGTTTTCCGCCAGATCAAGATAAGCAGAGATAATTTGATTCAGTTCCTTGATGTGGGCTTCGTTCAGGTAATTCTTTGCGATGGAAACATCGGATTTTAAAATCTTGCCGTCCGGAGCTTGTTTCCAGTTGGTCAGGCCCATGTGGATTTTAGTCGCATCTGCTGAATCGTAAATAATTTCGGCTGCTGTTTTTCCGGTGATCGCCCAGTGGAGTTTGTTCTGAACAGTTGCAAAAAACTCAATTGTTACCGGCGCGTTTTTGTCATAATCTGCAGCAAGAGCATATATGTCGGTGATTTTCTGATAAAACCGCCGCTCACTGGCCCGGATCTCCCTGATGCGTTCCAACAGCTCATCAAAATAATCTTTACCGAAAACCTGTTTGCCCTGTTTGAGCCGTTCATCATCCAGAACAAAGCCTTTGATGATGAATTCTTTCAGGGTTCTGGTAGCCCATATGCGGAACTGCGTGGCCTGGTATGAGTTGACGCGATAGCCAACTGAGATGATGGCATCGAGGTTGTAGAAATCAAGTTTTCTTGTTACCTGCCTTTTACCTTCATTTTGAACTGCTCGAATTTTTCGAGTAGTTACTCTTTCATTGAGTTCACCTGACCTGAAAATCTCTTTTAAATGATAGGTGATCGTGTGGCTTTCAACGCCAAAAAGTAAGCCCATGGCCTTTTGCGTGAGCCAAACCGTTTCATCTTGAAGAAAGACTTCAATATTTACTTTTCCATCGTTTCCGGTGTAGAGAAGGAAATTTGACTGCTTATCGGGGAGATTCTCTTTCATTGTGTTTTCCTTGTTGGTGTCTCGCTGTCTGCCTGTACGTCGCCTGTCTGCGTGCGGACACGCACAGGCGCAGGCACGCAGACAACTCCGAGGCAATGTCAGAAGCATAGATGTATTGGTAGCCCTGTTTTTCGAGAAGTTCGATGGCAAATTTTTAAATGGCGGATTTGGTTATTTTTGTCATTTTTAGCTATACCCCTTAAAGAGTTCAACCTCGTCAATTTCAATGACCGAAGCAATTTTATCCAGCACTCGTTTGTTAATTACTTTTTTAGGGTTGATTATGCTTTTAAATTCATGTTTCAACCAATCTGAATTCCAAATATTAGCTTTCTGGCCAGCAACTATCTTACATAAATTCTCATTGTATTTGATTTGATCATCTAATTTATATGTTATTCTTTGAAGCCAAAGTTCTAAATGGCCAGTATTGGGTATTTTTTCAAAGCGTTTCTTTATTTTTTTGATAATACAGATTTTTTTAGAAAATACTCTGAAAAAATTAATAAGCTCACTAAGTATTGCCGAGGAAATCGGGTATGTTCTAGGATTTTTTAATGCAATATCTGTAAGAATACTGACCAAGACCACTATGTTATCTTGAGTTTTATTTAGTTTATTTATTCGTTTCATAAAATCATTTAAAGCAATGTCCAGGCTACCAGAATTTGGGTATTTTTGAGAGAGCGAATGGATGACCAGCAAGTGTTTTTGCAAACTTTCTCCTGCTCTTTTATGATCTATCCAATAACGCTTATCCTCCTTCAAAGAATCTTTCACAACCTCATCCGAAGAAGTTGTTTTTTGTGGATTCAGTTTCATGCCCAGATCAATCAGCACTTCTGTAATAGACTTTATTATAGCCTCTCCATCCTGTGGATTATTTACAAACACCCTATAATCATCCCTGTATCGAATAATTTTGTAATGTTTTATTGATTCCCCAATCTTTTCAGAAAGTTGCCAATCAGCGTATCCCAAAACCATTTCTGCAATAAAATCCATCAAAACACTTCCCTGAGGAATCCCATTGGTCTGCCCAAAGGACATGTCTTGCAAATATCCATCAAGCACATTTCCGATTAGATTTTTGTCGTAGCGCTTTTTCTTAGCATCATTTTTACCATGCAAAGCCCAAGCAACCGAATGCGTATAAAGTGATCCATAGCAATCTGAAATATCTGTTACAAATAAATATTGGTAATCTAGGGCCAGTTCTATAGATTTTTGTTCTACTTCATGCCACCAATGACTGACCATTGTAGCCTTGTCAGTTTCCTTGGTGTCAGACCGAATTGGCAAGCTAATACATTTAATTTTTTTCTTGCTGGCAAACTTTTCAAACCGCTTTTTAATAATTTTCCAGTTTTTTTCTTCTGTAATTTTATAAACCAATAATACGTACAGAGCTGGGTGAATAAGCTGTAAGGGCCTCCAAGCATACTTGCCATTTTTATTATTAAGCAATTTGTAGTTCACACCATCGTAGTTTCTCGGAGAGTCAGGACATTTCTTCTCGTTACCCTCATCATCTGTCTGTATTTCGCCATTCTCATCCAACTTAGAAGTTTGAGAGTAAAAACTTTTTAGATGCTTCCCGTTAAGTTTTTTTGAAAC
>Ga0255423_10175_pt1 | contig 11511 bp, 6 predicted proteins | sample ANMaggSeSYBR02H3_FD_182659 | JGI IMG/M metagenome (GOLD analysis project Ga0255423, IMG submission 182659) | Sediment cell enrichment communities from methane seep in Santa Monica Basin, California, United Staets - ANME aggregate JGI... | ecosystem: Environmental > Aquatic > Marine > Cold seeps >...
AAAAACTATAGCTTAAAAAATAGAGAATAAATATAATTTGGGGTGTTGAAAGTGAGTTCGATACACGGAACAGGGATTTACCAAGCCTGACAACAATGATGCCGAGAATGCCATCAGGCCATTTGTCGTGGGTCGCAAAAACTGGTTATTTTCTGGAAACCCGGAAGGCGCCAGCGCAAGTGCAGCTCTATTCAGTCTGATTGAAACAGCCAAGTCCAATGAACTGGAACCCTACCATTATCTGCGTTATCTGTTTGATAAACTGCCGATGGCTGAGACGACCGAAGATTATAAATCCCTGCTTCCACAGTATCTGAGCTCAGAACAACTGAAGCTAAATGCTTAGTGCGGTTTATTAAGCGCTTACTTTTTTACCATTCTATCCCCAGCATAAAACAGTTCAGTCCACTGCCGATACCCAGAAATCCGACAAGATCGTTTTTTATCAGAAACTCACGTTCCGATGCTATTGCAGCAGTTATTGGAAGTGATACGGTTCCGATATTTCCAAGATGCCGGAAGGTAGTAAAATCTTTTTTTTCCGGAATCCCTATAGATTCCAGTATGGTTTTTTGGTGAGTTGCTCCCACCTGATGGCAGATGACTTTGTCAGGCTTGTTATCGGGCCATGACAGTTCTTTTTTAAAATCTTTGTATGTTTCAATTCCCAAAACAACACCGTGCTGCAAAACACCGACAGAATCTGTCTCCATAACATGAAGTCCGCTTGCAGGTACGCCGGTATCCGGCCCCCAACGGCAAAGTTCATGATGATTTGTTGCGTTTTTTATCATTCCTCCTAAAAAGCGATGTCCCTTATCGGAAAATGATTCATCCGTCAAAAGAACAGCAACTGCCCCGGAGCCGCCTGTAAGAGTTGCAATTGTTTTCTTAAAGACCTCCATATTTTTTGTTTTAAGTAATCGGTCTATTGTAATATCAACGATTTGACGGGAAGACTCGCATGATACCACAAGACCTGCCTTGATATGTCCCAGCTCAATAGCATTGGCAATTTGAACCATTCCGTTAAGAATGCCCAGGCAGGCGTTTGAAATATCATAAATCTGTGCTTTACTGCTTATCCCAAGGCTGTGCGCCGTTGCGCAGGCAGTTGCCGGTTCCATGTTGTCCCTGCAAACACCTCCGTAGATAAGCATGCCGATGGACCGGGGTGAAATGCCCGATGTTTCTATTGCCTTTTGACCCGCTTTTATCGCGCCTTCATGCATTTTAAAGCCTGGGTCCCAGAACCTGCGTTCCTGTATTCCCGTTATTGCTTCCAGTTGACCTTTTTGCAGATGAAGTTTCTCGTAAAGAGGCTCCAGCCGCATTTCCAGATCTTCTGTGGTTATCACATTCGGGGCAAGTTCATAACCAAATGAATTTATGTAAACTTTAGAGTAAAGCATATTATTTATTGAATATTGATAATTTAATATTGAATATTGAAGGAATCCTATCAATTTTATTTAAAATGATAGAGCGAAGCGATACCACAATTTTCAATTTTCAATTTTCAATTTATTTTCACCTTGTCCGTTAAAGGAACAAGCCTGATCCCAAAATCTTGCATCTCATAAATATATAGTCCATCAATTTTCAGAAACCCGTTTGCCTGTATGGTTGGGATCGGTATATCCTGTATTTTTGTCACTACAGCTTCAATTTCTATCTTTTTGTTTTCCGGAACAATCTGGCCTCTATAAATCCAGATGTGCGGTTTATCAGTTATAAGCTCGAATATATGCGTTTCTGCCAGATGGCTCCAACGATCAATTGCCATGAATTTTATCAGTTGAATAAAAGACTCAATGCCGAGGGAACCAGGACATACAGGATCCTGATAAAAGTGTGCCTTGAAAAACCATTCATTTGGATCAACTTTTTTTACACCGCGAATAAATCCAAGCCCTTCAGTTCCGCCATCACGAATATAAGTCTCAATCTCGTCAATCATAAGCAATGCTTTTGACGGCATTGCCAGAGAAGGTGCCGATAGGCAAGGCGCGGGAGCGGTTTCCAAATCATAAGGAGTTAAAGGCGGAATGCCGGTAAACACATGTGAAACCGACCTTTTAAGCTCACCAGCATCAGGCTTGTATGCCCTTTCGGCAGCATCAATTATTCCAACCTGCTGTGCCAGCGCCTTTTTTGTAAAAAATCCAAAATTCGTATTTCCTTCATATATTAATTTATCAGACTGCAGGATTTGTATGTCAAAGTGTTCTATTATCATATCTCCTGCTTCAGCAACCTTGGTCATGCGGGTGCGCATTGTAAGGATCTTTGAATCAGGCAAAACCTGATGATGCAAGACAGCTTTTCCACCAAGGTTTCTGAACTTTAGGTTTTTTTTACTTTTGAGAGCAGAACCCATATAAGCTGCAAGCCATCCGCAGGGTTGCAGGGCTATTTCAAGTAGTATGCAGTATGGCATGGCAGGGATACGATTTGCTTTAAAGTACCACTCATCCGGCGGCACTTCGTACTCTGCTTCGATCCACCCGTCAGGTTTCAGTACCCATTGTTCCGGCTCAATATTAGTTATTTTGTCTATAAAAAGATACGGCGGCCCAGGAAGCCTGGCGATAATTCTTTCTTCATCAAAAACCTTATATGGCTCGCCAAATGCCTCTGAAGGTTTTCCAGTTGAAAATGCCAGAATACTGTCATAGTCAAAACCGGCTTTTTTCTTCCAGGCTGATTCAATTTCTTCACGAGTTATTCCTGACATTTTCATTGACATGTCTTTAAACATGACAATTCGCCGGCCATCACCAAACATATGTGCATCCGCAATTACAAAAGGTTCGGGACCATAACCTGTTTCTTTTATTTCTACTTCGTAAACTACATGTCTGGTGTCAGGCGTTACCGGGCCTCTGCACTTCAGTATGCTTTCAACCCCGACAACCGGTTCATAGCATACGCCCGGCTTGTCGGTTACCCAGCCCATGCGCTGAATAAATACTCTAAGCGTGTGTGCGCAGCATTCATACATGAGGGTTCCCGGCATAACCATGTCATCCTTGAAATGGCAGGTAAGAAACCAGTCATCAGGGTGTATATCCGCCTCAGCTCTTATCAAACCCATTCCATAGCGGCCGCCCTTTGGGTCAAGATTTAGTATCCTGTCAACAAGTTTCATCCGGCCTCCGGGGAGCTTAAGAGAATCAGCGATTTTTATACCATTAAAAAGGGCGCCAAAACATTTTTCAAGATTTCCGGATCTAAGGGCATCAACTTCTTTGTCATTGTAACTCTCAGTATAAATGGGAACAAGCTCATTCCAGCCAGAAGGCTTTTTACCCAGTACAGGCTCGGTATCTTCTTTTGTTAAAATTATACCGCCTGAATTTTCAACCTCTTCTTCAGTAAAGAATCCCGCGCAACCATCAGTCATGCTTATAAGAGGTTTGTTGTTGATAAAGCCTTCAAAGCTGAAAAAGAAAAGATAAGTATCGCCCTGGCGTACAAATTTTTCTATTTCTATTTCATATATTATGACATCACCGGGGCACGGGAGCCCGCGGTGAAACTTTACAACCGCATCAAGAAGCCTGTAACTTCTCTTACCCTTAACAACATGATCAATACCGAGGTATGAACAGAGAAACAGGTCGGCCTGCCCGGATTCAACCGATATGCATACAGGCGCATGCCCACCGTCAAGATACCATGCACCAGGCAGGACATCATGCTCTGTTACTACACGACCGGAACCTAGTGAGCCTTTTTCGCCTTCTACGGAAATTATCCTGTCAACAAGCATGAGCGGCTCATCAGGAAGGCGTACCCGTACTTTGTAAGTATCTACTGCCGCAAACTCAGGGCCAAGTACCTTTGCTGCCGAGCCAATCGCAAACTCCATACACATATCGCGTGAAAAAGCGGAGAAGCTGTCCAGTTCTATGTCTTGTCCGAATTCTTTTATTTCTTTGCCTGCCATCATGGTTTCAAGAAGGCGGGTTTGTGTGGCGAATGTTTTTTCAATGCCTCTATTTAACTCATTTGAGAAATTTATAAAGGTTTTGTGGGCTTCTGAAACAGCGGTTACGTTTTCCGTTACAGGTCCGATCAGATCATTATATGAAAAGACTGTATCCAAATCCTTAAGGTGTGTTTCCTGATTTTTAAACTGAGTTTGAGCATGTCTTATGTTAATTTTTCGGGGCAAAACAGGGGAAGGCGTTTTCCCGCCAATAGTCAGGGTTAACTGTTTTTCAGTTTTATTATGGTATAAATCATTAATTGTCTTTTCATATAAACCGGTCCCGTAGATTTTGTCCATATCAACAGGCACACGTTCAGTGATAAGTGAACCCAGGAATTTGAGAATTGTGACATAATCATCTTCTCCACGGACGCATGCAGAGACAGCCATGTGAGGTTTTTTATCCAGTATGCGGCTGATCATCCTGGTGCATGAAGAATGAGGACCCATTTCAAGGAATATGCGTATGCCGTCTTTATATGCCTGGTCAATTAAGGCGGTGAAATCAAATCCTTCAATTGCCTGTTTAAGAATTGAGGAGGCAGCACTGTCGCTTGTAAGGGCATATGAACGCCCAAGAGCGCAACTGTAAAATTTTATGTTTTCCGGAGAAGCAGTTGGAAAGATGTGAAGCTTTTTATATGCATCTGCAACAGAAACTGCTGCGTCGCAGTGGACGCTGACAATGCCGTCAAGAAAAATTGCTTTACATCCGAGCATCTTGATTGATGCTTCAATATCGTCTTTTTGGCCGCCGATTACACATTCATCCGGTGTATTAATTATAAGGAGTTTTGCATAAGGGAATTTATTTATAGCATTAAGAACAATATCTTTGGGACGATTAACTACGGCAACACACCATTTTATATCTTTATCAGGAGGGATATTCCATGCCCGGCGGGCGGAATTACACGGACCTGCAAGTTCTGTACTGAAAAGATCGGTCTCCCGCATTCTTTTCAGCATTTCTCCGCGATCAGACCATGCGCCCAAGGCAAAAAGTCCCGTTGATTCACCAAGGCTGTAGCCGATAACGGCAGATGGTTTTATTTTGAAATTCATTATTAGATTAGCAGTCACACCACCATGTACTACCTGGCCGAAAATCATATTTAAAGGATCAGATATAATTTTTTTGTAAGCCTCTTTTTCCCATCCCGGCATCCACGACGTTCTCTGGGGCACATAGCATTGTGGAACAAGCTGAGTCCTGAGCTGCTGAGTTTTTGCATCCATTTTGCGGAGAATTTCCGGCCATTGAACACCAATACCTCTTCCCATTCCAACATAATGGTTGCCTGAACCAGGAAAGACAAATGCTGTTTCGCCTGAGAGACCTATGGGATCAGGTGAATAGCTTATACCGCTCATGCCGTTCATTCTTTTGGGTGTACTTTCTGAAACCGCATTTTTTGCATCATTAATCAGATTTTTGAGATCTACAATATCAGCCGCAACGATTGATACTGCATATTTTTTTTCAGGTACCGGCTTATTCTTTAAATACCAGCTTCGGGCAGCAGCTTCTATTTTAAAGTCAAGAGCTTTGGGCTCTTTGAGTTTTTCAATATGATTGGACAGTTTTTCAAGACCTTCCATAAGAGAGGTTTTATTGTTTCCCTCAATAACAAAAAGACCGAATTTCCGGTCGCCCAGAGGCCGCTGTCTTTCTATTTTTACTTTTTCCAGTATGTGATTTTTTTGCGAATATTCAAATCCTTCAAGAATAACATGCATGCAGTTGCCGTCTGAAGTTAAAGAGGCTGTGCACGCCCTTCGGGGGCCATCTTTTCTGTCTCTCAGCCAGTATTGAGGAAAAGCAGGCATATGAAATACGCTGTCCTGCCACCTGTCATTTGCAGGCATGATAAAGTTAGTTAAAGGAGGAATTATTTCATGGTAAAGGCACAGGCTGGTTTTTACTAATGATGCAAGACCTGAAGCAGCGCCTGTATGCCCGATATTTGCCTTTACAGATCCAATGGCGCAACTGACATTTTTATTATCAGACGGGTCTGTAAAAAAATCATTTAGAGCCTCTGATTCCAGATTATCTTCTAACATGTCTCCGCTGCCGTGAGTTTCAAAATAACTTATTGATGATGAAGAGATGTCTGCATCTTGAAATGACCGCTTGAGTGACAGAGTATAAGCATCTTTTGAAGGAGATTCAGTATCAATTCCATCACCTGCAGCGCATCCCAATCCTTTTATTACGGAATAAATTCTGTCTCCGTGCTTGATTGCACTGTCAAGTCTTTTTAAGACAAGCGCAGCCGCGCCTTCACCGGGCAGAGTTCCATCTGCCGACCGGTCGAACGGATGGATTTCATTGTTTTTTGAATAAGGCTTTAATTTGTTTGTGGTAATAACATTGCGCACGTCTCCGGAAAGATCAATTGCTCCAACAAGTACGGCATCCGTCTCATCCTGCTGCAATGATCTTACTCCTATTTCAAGCGCTTTAAGTCCTGATGCGCCTTCACAGGAAACAGCAAAGCTCGGGCCTCCAAAACGGAATTCCCTGGCAATCCGGCTTGCTATAATGCCCCCCAGCGCACCTATTGTCCGGATGTTTGTCAGCGCAGGGCCTGATGAGTTTCTTAAAGATTCAAGCCATATGTCGGTTTCTTTTTCATCCGGATTAAGTTTCTGTGTATTTATCCATTTTTGAACCAAATTATAAAGATTCCACCTCAGATGATAATTGGTTGCTTCAAAATCAAATTCCATTCCTATGATAACACCTGTTTTCGGGCGTTTTTCTCTATCCACAAGACCCGCATCTTTCATGGCGTTTGAAGAAACTTTAAGCATTAGCAGATGTTGCACAAGTATATCAGGAATTTCATTCGGCGGCATATGAAATTCTCCAACAGTCAAAGCAAGGTTGTCCATAAAGGCGCCGTATAAAAGCTTTCCATCAAGATGTCCGGCGGCAATGTTATCGCATCCTTTCCATCTGTCTTCAGGTCTTTCTCTGATTATTGAAGAGCCTTTAAAAATGGTTTCCTTGAAATCTTTCAACGACTTTAAACAGCCGAAAGCAGCATCCATTCCAACAATGGCAACTGGGGGTTGCGGGTTGCGGGTTGCGAGTTGCGGGTTTCGGGTTTCGGAATCCGAACACCATTCTTCTATAAGCAGATGACCGTTTATTCCTCCGAATCCAAATGCGCTGACTGCGGCACGAAACGGCCTTTTGTTGTTTTTTCTGATCCACTCTTCGGCTTTTGTCTGCACACGAAACGGACTGTTATTAAGGGGGCTTTTTTCCGGCGCTTTATTAAAGTTAATTGATGGAGGAAGAACTTTATGTTTTAAGGCAAGAAATGTCTTTATCATTCCGGCTGCACCGGCGCCGGTTAAAAGATGGCCGATCATGGATTTGACTGATCCTATCGAGCATTGTTCATACGACCATCCGGAGTCACCCCAGAGATTTCTCAGGCTGTGAAGCTCAGTGGTGTCTCCGACACGCGTTCCAGCGCCATGACATTCAATAAGATCAATTTCGCATGGAGACCAGCCCGCGGATAAATAGGCGCTGCGCATGGCACGGACTTGACCTTCAATGTCCGGTGCGAGAAGATTACCGCTCATGTCATTTGAAAGCCCCATACCGCGTATCAGGCCATAAATGTTGTCATTATCTCTCAGGGCATCGTCAAGCCTTTTTAAAACAAGTATGCCCGCGCCTTCTCCCACAACAAGTCCATCTGCTTTTTCGTCAAACGGGGCACACCTTCCTGACGGAGAAAGTGCGCGAAGCTGGCTGAAGCCTACTTGAGTGTAGAGGCATTCAGGCCTTGATACCCCTCCAGCCAGCATGGCATCCGCGCGAAAAGAATGAAGCTCATCACAGGCAAGTTTGACCGCATAAAGAGATGATGCGCATGCAGCATCAAGAGTATAGCTTCCGCCTCCGAGCCCTAAGCCTTTGGCCAAAATAGAAGCTGGAAGGCTGGTTACTCTGCTTGTTAGACACTGCGCCCTGGTAAGTGGTTTGCTGGTGGAAAAATTACTGTTTTTAAAGAGTTTTTCTTCAAATGATTTCCCTATGATTTTTCTGGTTATAAAAGAAGAAGAATCAGTAGGCAGTGCAATTGCAGCAAGAACAGTTCCAATACGTTCTTTATTGATTGTTGAAATATTGCAGTTTGATAATGCCTTTTTGCCTGTATGAAGAACCAAGTGAAAGAGAGGATCAAGATCGTCTATTATGTCCTTGTCAATATTGATGTCTTTGGCGGTGTCTTTTAAATCAGATTTGATTGATTTTAATATGTCATCATTTATAAGACAGGCGCGTTTTGAGAAGGCCTTATCCGGCGCTGGTTCAGGATTGTACATGAACTCAGGTTCAACAATCCACCTTCCTTCAGGCACCTCGCAACAGGAGTCCACTTTATTGACAATGTTGTTCCAGAATATATCAATATCAGGAGCTCCGGGGAAAATACCGGCCATCCCAACCACAGCTATAGGTAATTTTTTTTCATTTTTCATGGTTTAAATGTATCACACCTGAAGTTTACGCGTATCTGGTTTGTTTCATAAAGCGTAAGCGTTCACGGAACATTGAAATTAGAAAATAGAAATTTGGCCTTCATGCTTTTGTACCGTTCTTCCCAATTTCTAATTTAATTTCTCCCCAATTTCAAGTTTCAAGCCGTGAACGGTTACCATAAAGCTAAAGCGTCACAAAAATCTATTTCTATACCTGACTAAGTGTTTTAAGGCAAGGGGCAAAAAAAATGCGACCTGTGCGGTTAGCTTTTAGGGCTACCAACTTAAAGCGGAACATTTTTCGCCATTTTGGCTATAATGATAATTTCATAATCAAAACGTTTTAGCACGTTCGGAGAACGTGCCTTACTTCCCCCCCTCGTTACGAGGCTCTGCCTCGTAATGCAATTTTTGTGGCTCTGCCACGGAATGAAAGGAGGCAGAGCCTCGTGTAATGCGTTCCCAGGCAGAGCCTGGGAACGAGGGTAAATTTACATATCCTGATGCAGAATCACAACTTTACAATCCCCATAGATGACTCTGTTGATTTACTCCGATTTTGAAAATCAGAACACACCATGTTGCGTTATGCTCAAACATTACACACAATATATTGTGCCAATTTTTCTGAGAAGCTAGTAAATCAACAGAGTCATAGATAATGGTAGATAATTAGCTACTGATTGGAGCGGCACAGTCCAACAAAGTTTTATCCATCATCCCGCTGATTAAACGTATCGTCCGAGCTTTTCAACCTGTTTCCGCCAAACTGGGCTTTCCAGTATTCTTGTACTGCGGGACAATGGATAAAACTCTATACGTTCGGTGCAAACAGATTAATGATTACAGAACTTATCGAATGGCTATGTAAATGGCAAACACTTTTAGGAGCTGCGATTGGCGGCATCATAGGGCTTCTCTCGGCTCTCATCGTTGCGCACAGTGCACGCCGACGCGAGGAGATTTCTGCTGCAATGATCTTGGTAGGCAATCTGGTGAAAGTAGTGGCTGCTTTTCAAACTTTGCTTGAGAAATCGGAGGGTGAAGGCGTTCCTGCAAATGAGCACCATCGGTGGATATCCGAGAAGTTAGCCAAGTTTCGTCCATCATTGTCACCAATGTTTGAGTCGTCAGTTGCTCGTATTATGCCTGTGAGCGGAAAGTTGGCCAGTCATCTGGAGCTATTTAGCACAATCTACTCTGATGTAGAATTAATTCTTGAACGCATTGCTGATGACTATAAGTCATTTAGAAGAACTGGGAAAGCGCCACGGCCCAAAGAAGAAATGGATGCCGACGCTGAGAGGGCGAAAATAGGTTTCGATACGGCGGTGCAGCACGCCATCTGTGCAGAGCACCTTCTTTCAACACTTATTCTGAGTAAGACACCAATATTCAATAGAATCCGTATGTTCCTGTGGAAAAATCAAAAAGAGCGCAGCTGCAATGATCTTTTAAGAACGGGGACACCGAACAAGGCCCTGTAGGCGGATTGCCTTCACGCTACGCGTTCCAGCAACCGCTGAGAGCTACCGGTAGAAAAATAAAGGAGATAATAAGCCATGCCAAAAGATCCAGATGATAAGGCTTTCTTTATTGCAGCTTACTATGATGACTTGAAAAAAAGGATATCTTTTCTAGAAGATCTGCATGCAAACGGTCATGACAATGAAGCGCTCATGCTCTGTTGTTGCTATATCGAAGCGCTAGGAAGCCACCGATATCACGATTCTGACCGTAAAGCTAAAAACTACTGCACCATACTCAAAGAATACGGAAATAATGAAATATTTAGCCTTGCTCACCCGAAACAGATTAGCTTGGTTCTTTCTAAACTTAAATTGTTTCAGAATAATATTTCACTTATAAATAAAGCAGTAACCACTTTAGGTAACAACCTCTATAATGAAGAAACCATAACGGAGACGTTTGCCCCACTGTTTACACAACAACAGAAAGAATGGCTTTCTGAAAATTTTTTCAAGCTGACCATTGCGGCTATTTCGTATGAACTTGTTCGTAGCGAATTGGTTCATGATTTATCTGCCGCACCGGTCAGTTTTAGTGAAACAACGTTCAATGGCAAGCCAATACCACGTCTTGATTTCCAGCTTCTATATGGCGCGCTTCAGAGCGTATTTGCTGATGAAAAACGCCAGTCAATCGAGACAAATAAGTGGTACTGGGAGCAATAGCACCGAACATCTTAGTGCACCTGATAGGAAGGGTCGACTTCCTTTTTTCAAACATATTTTTGTGTTAAATTTTCATTTACGACTGCATCCTTCCCTTCCTACCGGTGACTATGGTTATGTAGTAATATAAAACTTCCAATCTATTAAAGGAGAAATAAATGCAATCTACTATTGAACATTTTGCCAGTCTCATTTTGTCATCGTTCCCTGAAGTAAAAGGAGCGAAACCATACCCTCACATAAGAGATTTTAAAATTAACTTATCATGGCATTTGCACAATGACCCAGAGCGTCCAAATAAAAGATCAAAAACTATAAAAATAATAATTAATGAAGAACAAATGGACGATTATAGAGACATGCCGCAAAGCGACAAAGAGCAAGCCGATATTAGACTAAAAAAGTTTATTGAGAACAAAAAATCTCAATTGGACGCAAATCACAACAATCCATATGGCGCAGTAGCGCCGATAGAAGAATGGCATGTTGTTTTGTAAATTTCTTATCAAACATTATTAGCAAAATGTCAGCATAAGGTTCATCTAAAAGTTCCATTAGCGCATTGGCCTGTAATTCTATTTCTTTCTTTAAAAGCTTGAGAAAATGGGGTCAAGTCTACTATTGACCCATGAAAGATAAAATGTTATATGTTACAACATGTCACGTCCACTTAGAATAGAATATCCCGGAGCATGGTATCATGTAATGAACCGTGGGAGACGGTCCGAATCCATTTTTTCAGATAAACATGACTATTTAATGTTTATTGATCTGCTGATTGAAGTATCTGAAATGTGTAATGTAAAT
>Ga0255423_10180_pt1 | contig 11347 bp, 10 predicted proteins | sample ANMaggSeSYBR02H3_FD_182659 | JGI IMG/M metagenome (GOLD analysis project Ga0255423, IMG submission 182659) | Sediment cell enrichment communities from methane seep in Santa Monica Basin, California, United Staets - ANME aggregate JGI... | ecosystem: Environmental > Aquatic > Marine > Cold seeps >...
TATGTTTTAATCAACCGTAAACCGTAAACTGTAAACTGTAAACCGTTTAACAGCTACATAACTTTCGGTATTATTTATGAAATATTCTGGCCAAACTATTTCAGATGTGGTACGTGCATTTTTTTGCATCGAGCTATACACCTTATTGTTATGAATGACAACTTCCATTTAAATTTTTTTGTAACTACTCAGGTGGATAGGCTGAAGGTTGTGGGGAATTTAACGAGTTGATTGTAATTCTTGCAATAATTTGATATTGATTGAGTGGCTGACTATTCGACGGGTGCAATATAAAAAAGTGATAAGATATAAGACATTAAATGGGTAGCTTTTTTGAATATCGAATGTCGAACAGGGAATAATGAATGTCGAAGGAAGGAATTCTGCCATTTGATATAGGTTTTTTAAGTCATTCAATTGATCTCAATTTTTGTAACAAGCACAGATATTGTCAAACAAAACAAGAACAAAACTTCGTAATTCGACATTCCCTGTTTGACATTCGACATTAAATCAGTATGTTCAATGGCTAAAGATATTATCACCAATGATGTAATTTTTTTGTATTGCACCCCTATTCGACTACTTACATGCTTTTGTGCCTTTGTGTCTGAATTATTACCTTTTTTCGAAGCGGTCAATTTTGAGTTATGAGAAAAATAAATTTAATTTTTATCCTGATAGCAGTCCTGTTTTTATGCTCATGCGGGTTAAAAGATATTTTTTTGCCTGTTCCTGTCAAGCTTGGCCCTGGGGATGAGTTGTTTTCAAAAGCAGAAAAATTGTATCAGGCCAAATCATATGAGAAAGCCCTTAATGCTTATAATGAGTATCTTTCCAGATTTCCTGACAGACCTCTTGCCGATGCTGCGCTCATAAAAACAGGGGCAATTTATACAGCGCTTGGAGATTATGCAGAAGCACGTGATAGCTATAAACGTTTGATTGTTGAATATCCTGACAGCTTTTTTGTGCCTGATGCAAGAGTTGAAGGGCTGGTTACATTTTATAATGAAGGTAAATACGAAAGAGTAATAAGGGAAGCTGACAGGGTTCTGGAAAAAATTGTATCCAGGATTCACATTTTGAGAACATATGTTCTTGTGGGTGATACTTATATTGCAATCGGTTCACCGCTGGATGCTTTGCATTTTTATACATTAGCATTTGAGAAGTCAAAAGATCCGGAAAGAGAGACAGTTATTTCGAAATTTAAGGAGACAGTCGTACAGCTTGATAAAACAGATGTTATGTTCATTATAAAACATATGGGATATAATCCGCCTGCAGGTATGCTTATGTATCTATACGGCCTTAAAAAGGCTGAAGAGGAGCAATATGATGATGCTATAATGATGCTTTCTCATTTTGCAGACAGGTTCCCTGAGCATAATTATGCTGGGCAGGCGAAAAAGATTATAGAAGAACTCAGCACAAAGTCTGTTTACAGTCGCTATACCATAGGTTGTTTGCTTCCTCTTAGCGGTTATTACAAAAGTTTTGGCAGTAAGGCATTAAAAGGAATTGAACTTGCACTTGGGCAATTCTGTTCTCAGGGCGATCGGCCGGCTATTAAAATAATAATAAAGGATACAGGTTCTGATCCTGATGTTGCTGTTAATGCAGTAAAGGAATTGTTTGAAGAGCATGTTGCAGCGATTATCGGACCAATTTTTACTGCTGAGTCTGCGGCTTTAGAAGCACAAAGCAGGGGGATCCCTATAGTTACTATAACCCAGAAAGATAATATCGCTGATACCGGAGATTATGTTTTCAGAAATTTTTTTACTCCCAAAATGCAGGTTGAAACAATTGTTTCTTATGCAATTGAAGAGCTTGAGCTGAAAAATTTTGCAATCCTTTATCCGAATGAAAATTATGGTAAAGTGTTTATGAATCTTTTCTGGGATGAGGTTATGGCTTATGACGGGAAAGTGGTCGGGGTTGAATCGTATGAGCCTGACAGCACTGATTTTGCTGATCCAATAAAGAAACTTGTAGGGCTTTACTATGAATTGCCGGAGGATCTAAAAAATACAGAGGAGCTGATTGAAGGCGAAGATGAAAGCGATGATTTTAAAGAAGTTAAGGATGAAAATGAGGCTGATGAGCCTGTAGAGGAAGAGGGCTCTGTAGTAGAGGATGAGGAACTTATAGAGGATGATGAGCCAAAGCCTGTTATTGATTTTGATGCTATATTTATTCCTGACTCACCGAAAAGAGCAGGGCTTATTATCCCTCAGTTGTCATTTTATGATGTTGATAATGTATATCTTTTTGGTACCAATCTATGGCGTTCAGACTCTTTAATCAAAATGGCGCGCCAATATGTACAGAATGCCATAATGCCCGATATCTTTTTTGCAGAAAGCTCTTCAGAAAAGGTGAGAGATTTTGTCAGGACTTTTGAGAAGACTTTCAGGGAGAAGCCCGATTTCATAGAAGCTGTAGCTTATGATACCGCAATGATGTTGTTTCAGATAGTCAGCCGTCCGGATGTCCGATTCAGAAGCGCAGTAAAAAATGAGCTGATGAAAGTTAGTAATTTTCAGGGGGTGGCAGGTCTTACTTCATTTGATAATAACGGGGAGCTTAAAAAAGATCTTTATCTTCTTAAAATTAAGGGTAATAAATTTATTGAACTGGAATAGTAATAGTTGTCGGTTCACAGTTCACGGTTCACGGTTAAAATGCCGCAGTTGTTGCATAAAAAGCCCGTAAACCGACAACTGTAAACCGACAACTGTAAACCGTAAACCGCTACTATGAATATAGCTTACACAGCTTATAATCTGCTTACTACTGGTCTTTTCCTGCCGCTTTTTCCTGCCTTCTGGTTTTATTCCCGGATGAGCGGTCGATACACAGAGAGCATAAATCAGCGTCTTGGTTGTTATCCCCCTGAGCTTGTTGGTCGAATTTCAGGGTCGCCTAGAATATGGATTCATGCGGTTTCAGTTGGAGAGGTAAGTGTAGCTGCTGCAATTATTGAGCCTCTTATTTTTTTTATGCCTGAAAGCGCAATAATCCTTTCAACTACAACTGAACACGGGCAGGCATATGCCAGAAATAAACTCCGATCAGTTGCTACCTGTATATATGCACCCGTTGATTTTATTGCTTCCGCCCGAAAAGCTCTAACTGTAATAAAACCTGATATTCTGGTGTGTCTTGAGACGGAAATATGGCCGAACTGGCTTGTAGAAGCACACAGGATGGGCATTAAGACTGCTCTGGTAAATGGCAGGATTTCTGTCCGCACGATTAAAAAATATCTAAAGATTCGACCATTAATGAGGGAGACCCTAAAGCACGTAGATGCTTTCAGCATGATTCGTGAAGAAGATGCGCAGAGGATAAAGATGATAGGTGCTCCTCCGGGTAGAGTAAAGATAAACGGCAATGCAAAATATGATATATTATTAAACCGCACCCATGCTCATATTGTAAAAAAAATGACGAGTCTCTATAATTTATATGGAGACAGACCGGTTTTTCTGGCAGGAAGCATAAGGAGTCAGGAAGAAAAAATTATCCTCGAAGTTTACCGGAAGATCGTTGAATTTTTTCCTGAAACCCTTTTAATTATTGCTCCAAGGCACTTAGAGAGAGCTAAGCATATAAATGATATGTTTAAAGAAAAAGGTTTTTCATGCCAGTTAAGAACAGATCTTGATAAAAAAAATTGTTTGCGGACAGCGTCCGTGATTATCTTAGACACAATCGGAGATCTGCAGGATACATACAGCATTGCTTCGGTCGTTTTTTGCGGAGCAAGTCTGGTTCCATTAGGCGGGCAAAACATTCTTGAAGCGGCTGTCTGGGGGAAGCCCGTGTTTTATGGACCTTCAATGGAGGATTTTCTTGATGCAAAGGAGTTGCTTGATAAAACCGGTGGCGGCATTCAGGTTGAAGACGGTCGTGAACTGGCGGAAAAGGCAATATTCTATCTTGGAAATCCGGAGCAGGCAGATATTGCAGGAGGATTGGCAAGAAAAGCCGTATTATCAAATAAAGGTTCTGCAGGAAAACATGCGGCGGTGATATACAGGTTGCTTAGTAAGGGCACGAAGCGCCGTGCCCCTACGAATTCTTAAATGAACTCTGGCCTGTTGCATGAAGTACACTTAGCCACAATTTACCGTTTGGATCAACTTTTTTTCGCTTACCGGCTGAGGCACCCATTGGGATATGAACAAAATAGTTGTTCCAGTGGCCGATTAGAACTCTCGTTTTTCCCGCCATGCCGGCATGAACAGCGTCGCGTCCCAGAAAGCTGCAAAAAACATGGTCATTGGCATTTGCCGGCAGACTCCTTATCATATAACTGGGATCAATATATTTAAGTGATAGATTAATGTTTCTGGATTTGAAATAAGATATTATTTTGTCTTTTAAAAACAGGCCTATATCCTTGAGCCTGATGTTTCCTGATTCATCACGTTCATTTTTATCGATTTCAAAAAACTTCTGGCCTGCTCCCTCAGCCACCAGTATTACAGCATGTTTTCTGAGATGGATGCGCTTTTCAAGCGCGTTTAGAAAACCTTTTGGCCCTTTAAGATCAAAATCGACTTCCGGTATGAGCACAAAGTTTACATTCTGTTGAGCAAGGGCGCTTGTTGCCGTTATAAAACCGGAATACCTTCCCATAAGTTTTATAAGTCCTATTCCGTTTGGATATCCTGTAGCTTCATTGTGGGCTCCCCTGATAGCCTGTGTGGCCATTTCAACAGCAGTATCAAAGCCGAAAGTTCTTGATACCATATAAATATCATTATCTATTGTTTTCGGTATTCCAATGACACTTATTTTCAGGCCCATTTTTGTTATAGTATCTATTATCCTGGTTGCAGCCATAAGTGTTCCATCGCCCCCGATCATAAAAAGGATGCCTATGTTCATTTTCTTAAGGGTATTGACAATTTCCTCTATTGACTGCGCTCCTCTTGAAGACCCTAAGATTGAACCACCCATTTCAAGTATATTGACAACTGATTCAGGTTTAAGATCCATTATCTCGTGGTCGTATTTTGAAATAAAACCCTGGAGGCCGTGTCTTATACCATAGATATTCCGGACCCCATAACTGTAATGAAGTTCCAAAACTATTGAACGAATTATATCATTAAGACCAGGGCATAGCCCGCCACATGTTACAATTGCACACCTTAGTTTGCCGGGATCAAAAAATATTTTACTTCTGGGACCAGCCATTTCAAATGATGTGGGTATTTTCCCTGCCTTGACTGTCTTTATAAGCCTTTCAAGTTTTACGTCTATTAATACCTTGTTATTATCGGAAACGAAATTTTGACTTTTTGCGCTTTTTCCACATTTTCTAATCGGTGATAATATTTTGGGCTCACCTAAAGTCTCTATTTCTGCGTCGATGGAATTATAATCCATAATCAACCTCAATAATTTAAAAGTTTACAGTTCACGGTTTACGGTTCACAGTTGCCAATTTTTTTACTTACCATTAAATTTAAAATCACCTTTACCTAATATATCGTGGAGATGCAAAATACCCTCAATTTTTCCAATTGAATTAGTTATTGGGAGGATAGTTATCTGATACTGTTCCATTATATTAAGTGCATCATAAGCCGGAGAATCAGGGCCGGCAGTTCGTGGATTTTTTGTCATAACATCTTCGACTGCAAGTTCAAAAATGTTTTTTTTATTTGCAATAATACGCCTTATATCACCATCGGTTATTATACCTGTAAGGATTTTATCTTTTGTTATTACAAGAGCTGTTCCCAGTTCAAGACGATTGATTTCATCTATGGCGATTTCCATGCTTGTTCCAGCGAAAACTTTTGGTACAGCCTCTCCTGTTAACATGATATCTTTAACTTTACTTGAAAGCCGCCGGCCCAATATGCCTCCTGGATGAATTTTTTTGAAATCGCTGGGTTTAAAATGTTTTTTATTAATGAGAACAACAGCAAGCGCATCCCCCATTGCAAGCATGGCGGTTGTGCTGGCAGTAGGTGCAAGGCCTAAAGGGCATGCTTCTTTTTCGACACCAACGTTAATTACTATATCACTGTGTTTTGCCAGGGTTGAATGTATATTCCCTGTAAAAGCTATAACCTTGCACCCTATCTTGCATATGCTTGATAAAAGGATATTAAGCTCATCGGTTTCGCCGCTGTAGGAAAGAGCAATAAATATATCATCCTGACATACCATGCCAAGATCTCCGTGCATGGCTTCAACAGGATGTAAAAATATTGATCTTGTACCAGTGCTGTTAAGTGTGGCCACGATCTTTCTGCCAACTATTCCGGATTTGCCGATACCACCTATTATTACACGACCGCTTGAATTGAAGATAAGTTCCACCATCTTGGAGAAATTGTCGTCAATTCTCTCTGTCAATCCAAGTATGCCCTCTGCCTCTATTTTAAGAACCTCAATTGCTTCTTTAATGATCATATATATTATTTCCTTATTTGTAATAGTTCACCACGGATTTTCACGGAATTACACTGAATTATCAAAACACTCTTCTCATCATTAGCGAACGTCTCTGTTTGCAATTTTCAGTGAAACTCCGTGTTGTTCCGTGGTGAACTTTTGCCATTTTTTTAAAAAAGGCCGAACTGTTACCCTTTCGCCCGTCCTTTATTGTCAAGAGTGTAAACGCGGTACTTATGTTGCGACCCCTTGATACTTATTTTTCACTCTATATAGCGCTTCCAGCCATTTCCTTCCTTTATCTGTCAGTCGGTATTCTTGCAGACGACTTTGAGGTTTGTTTGGGATTGTATAGGCAATCATTTGAGCTTCAACCAGACTTCTAACGGTTTCATCAAGATGACGATAGGTTTTTTTATGGCCAAAAGAGATGGCCATTTCTTTTTTTGAATGCTCTTTTTTCTTCAACAAATGCAATATCTGTATCCTTAATGGCTCTGACTCTACCCCTGACTCTACCCCCGACTCTACCCCCGACTCTATCTGCGACTTTGGTTGGATAAAAGCTTCTTTATTCCCCTTTAGTTGTTTAATGTATTGATGGTGAATTTTTAAAGTTGTCAAAAAATAACTTCTGTCATCATCAGTTTCAAACAACGGTGGCGGCGAACCGTTTGCTTTCATGGCTCTGATTATTTTGGGTATTCCGGTACATCTTCCTTCGGTCATCTTCAGTTCTTTGAAAAACTCGCCGATCCTTCGGTTGCGGTATCTTCGGGCAACAAGTTTTCCTTTTGCAATATCAGACTGTTTGATTGACCGGTCAGGTCCCGGAAAACTCAGGATCTCTATCCTGTCCGGATGAATTCTGATTTCTACAGGTTCCCTAATATCATACCCTCTATGGTACATGGCATTGACAATGCTTTCCTCAAGAGCAACATAGGGATAATTGAAATATCGAATCGCCTCTGCCTGATCAGGCACTTTCCGAACATACTCTTTTAAGATTACATTTTTCAGATAGGTCAGCACATCACGAACCTGCTGGTGTATCGGGCCTTGAAATATTTTTTCATCAAGCCTATCATCTCCAGGCGTTTCCGGGAACTGTACCACTTCAATCTGGGACAGGGGAATTAACTTCTGCGGCAGGTCGTTAAAAAACAGCAACCCCACATTACGCGGTTTTATATATTCACTTGTGCCTTCAATAATCATCATCTGTTTGCAAAGCTGCTCAAAAGGCATGTCCGCAGACTGTTTGTATAGTTCGCTTCCGACTTCGCTTAAAAATGCCTGTATAAGCGTCAGCTTCAGACTGGTAATTTCTGAAGAATGATGGATACGGTCATCAAAAGGTATGGCTCCTGCAAGGGCAATCAGTTCTTTCTGCTCTTCAGTCCTTGCCTTTACGGTATTTGAGAATCTTCTGATATAATAAGCATACTGATTGTCTTTTTTACCAAGAGACACTGGTGCCTGATACGGCCTGTTTTGGCCGCCCGGCACCCAGATAATCAGAATATATTTTTTCCTGAATATAACAGGTTCAACAACAGGAAAGATATTAGGCTTTAAAAAGTTGCACAGGTTTAGCAGCTCTTTTTGAATGGTGTCTATTTTTTCAGGCATCAACCCTTTTGGCGGCAAAGCAGGCCTTCCATTTTCCTCTTTAATTCCCACAATTATGTACCCGCCTCCCCAATTGTTAATATCATTGGAAAAAGCGCAGATAGTATGCAGTATCTTTTCAGGATTCTATCCGGCCTTGAATTCCAGCCGTTCCCATTCAACAATCTGGCCTGTCAATAAATTGTCTATGTTTATCGGTAATGCCATTTTAGTTCACTTCAAACTTTAGTCACTTTTTAATCTAAGCTACAAGTTTATATGTCATATCCAGAATTTCATCTATTTCAGTTGGGTTAAAAACACCCTTGATGTCCTGCGGATGAAGTTGCGTAAAAGGAGCATTTATTAAATCTTTTTTCTTAACATCCCCTGTTTGCAGGATAAAATTCGTTTATTGAAAACGCACACCTTATGCTTGACAGAAGGATTATAGGATGTACCACAAGTCCCGCCCTTTTGATTTTTTTGGAATAAAGATTTGCTCATATCATGCAGGAGTGGAAATTCACGATTCAAGATCTGAATTACCTCAAGCCGACAATTACTTTCATGATGTTATAGGTATTCAATATAGTCAACTACGTCCCGGACTTCCCCGCTCTAATCCCACCTAATTCCATTCTATTTATTTAACAATGCTTCTCCATCCTGTGTTATTATATATCGTTGTGACGGGCTCTTCGGTTTGTCCGGTATGGTCATGGAGATACAATTTGCCTCAAGGAGCGGACGCATGTAATTGTTCATAAAGGTCTCACGGTGCTTTAGTTTCATAAAACTCATCATTTCCTTTAATAACCTGGCTTCACGGCAATATTTGAGAAGTTTTACCTTGTCCGCATCTTGCACGATTCTTGTCCGGTACTTGTCCGGTACTTGTCCGGTACTTGTCCGGTCGGCTATCTTTTTTCGAAACTGGATTTGAAATGCATGCCCAACTTCCTGCAAGACAAGTTCAATTTCAGGATAGTATTTAAGCGCCTGTTTTATTTTTTGAATTCCAGTTCCCCATGCTTCAATAATCTTCAGACTCTTGAAAATCGGCGCCAAAATTCTGTTCCTTATTTCGGATCGGCCTGTTCCGAGTTCTTCAACAGATATCAGCAATTCCCGCTGCAAAAGAGCCTAACCTGTTGGAATTACTGTATTTTGTCTAAATAAGTTCACGAAACAAATGTTTAACATATTGATATTGTTAGTTTTTCGTAAGTAGATTTTTTGTTGTAATATCAATTCGTTAAAGTTTTCGTCGTAAACTATTTTTGGGAATTTGCAATGATTTAAATAGGTTAAGTCTTTTTGTAGCGGGAATTGCTGAACAGATATTGTATCAGGTAATGGCCCTGGGCTGGTAATCTCGATCATATCGTCAAAGATAGCCAATTTTATATCACTCCCCAAGATGGAATAATCTCTGTGGATAACTGCATTGCCGACAGCTTCACGAATCGCTTTGAGTGGGTATTCCCATTTGTCTTTCCGGTAAACCTCCCCAATTTTTGAAGCTAAACGTATATTCTTTTTTACAAATGCAATACATGGTTCTATGCCCGCGTGAATAGGGCCATCAATAGTTGCTTGGTCCAAAAACACCTGTGTGTCCGTTCCTTTGAACCGAGCACATTCGATTTTTGCGTTGGGAAAAAATGTCCCGCAAGTCTGGCCCACCCCCGCGTCTAACCCTGTAAACCAATAATCCAATGGACATACCCTACTTTCTCTCCATTCTTCCTTCATTGGTCTTGCTCCGGGACCTGATTCTCCGCCAACAATAACCCAATCTATTCCTTTAAGATTAACTTTTCCAATATTCCCGATTAATGGCTCGAATGATAAAAATTTTACGTTTGCTTTTGTTTTTCGCAAATCGTCTATTCTGAATTTATAACCTGCATCTTCAACAGTTACTCCCATCCAGATATGTTTTGCCCATGGGATTTCCGAATTCAACTCAAGCATTCTCTCAGATCGTTTGGTTAATATTTGGTATGAGTGCCGGTCTGCTTTATTCATTATATCAAACAATTTAGGGTCAACCAGAACTGGTGTGGTAAAATGACCCTCTTTTTGCCATTTTTGCGTTGTTTTACAGGTGGTTACATTAAAATCAAAAAGTGCCATTTTTTTTGCTCTTAATCCCATCGTTAAAAGATTGATATCTTAACAATAGGTTGCGTAACACTTTGATTTCATTGACCACATTGATTCCGGTTGACGGTGTTAGGCATCACACCAGTTCCGGTTGAGCCACAATTTAAGGATAAATGCTTGCTGAACTAATTCGTGGAAAATATCACTCATGGAATTCACAAAGATAGTTTGAGGTTTTTTCCATTTCAATGGCAGCTCAGTTGTAAGTGGGTGAGTAGTTATTTTAAAGCCGTTACGATAATTTGTTTGTCCCATAGCTTTTAATCTTTTAGCCATTCTTTTGGCATAGCAGTTTTTACATCCCGGACTTATTTTAGAACAGCCTGTAATGGGATTCCACGTGGATTCAGTCCATTCAATAGATGATTTTTTTGACATTATCCAGTACCGGCAAAAGCATCAATATAAGCAAACCGAAAGTTTCGCTTATTCATAATAGTAGCATAAGCTTTCAGGTATTTTTCTACCCGTTTGAGTTTTTCTTCTGTCCAGTTACCTCCGAATTTATGTATTTCTATCATTTGGATTTTTTCCCTTTTGTTTTTAGGCTTTTCGCTTTTATTCACAATTCATAATTAATTCACCTTCAACGATTTTGATTTCTTCCTGGGTGAGGTTGTAAAGTTTATAAACAAGCTGGTCGATTTCTCGTTCAAGAATTAATACGTCGGTATTTGAATTGATACTCTTTTCCTTCATCACTTTTTTCACTAAAAAATCAAGCTTATCATGTTGCTCTATATTTATCTGAGGTATTGGCATAACATCAGCATAACCTGGCATAAAATGCATAGTGCGAATAGCCTGATTGAATACGAAATAGTAATAATAGAACGAAATGAATGTTGAGTTCAATAATCCGACCAAAAAGTTGTTACTTATTTTACTTGTTGTTGAAAAACACATAACTGTATTCAAACATAGACGACTATCGTAATCCAAAGCAGCCGTTATCTTTATATGAGGATATGGACGTGTTATGTGAGCTACAATATCCTGTATTACTACTTTTTCGCGTTTAGATTTATGCAGGTCATTATTATTTAAGAAATGATTTTCAAGATACCATCTCCCATCTTTTCTATGCACAGTATGATAGCGCTGGATTTCTTTGCCGGTAAGAACAGGAATG
>Ga0255423_10184_pt1 | contig 11248 bp, 8 predicted proteins | sample ANMaggSeSYBR02H3_FD_182659 | JGI IMG/M metagenome (GOLD analysis project Ga0255423, IMG submission 182659) | Sediment cell enrichment communities from methane seep in Santa Monica Basin, California, United Staets - ANME aggregate JGI... | ecosystem: Environmental > Aquatic > Marine > Cold seeps >...
CTATTTCCTACATCGCCTGGGAACCATCATCCGGAACCGTGGGTAACCTGACATTTGAGGTCGATAAAACAGATGATGTGATTAAGCATAATTTGCAAACCATCGTTTATAATGAGACCTTTATGGCCACCCCTGTGTTTCTTGCCGACATGCAAACAACCGACGGTTGGGATACTGCCAACTTGCGCCAGCAAAACAAGGACTTATATGGAATCGACATTAATATCACTGAAGAACAATCCCGTGACAGTGAAATATACCATACTACTGAAGTGGTGGGATATATGGTGTTTGCTAAAATAGATATAAGCATAGATACAGATAAAGATGGATTAATAGATGATGATGAAATCAATATTTATGGAACCGATCCCAACAATCCTGATACAGACGGAGATGGTATCAATGATGGAGATGAAGTGAAATTTTGGGGATATGATTGGGATAAAGATTTTGATAATGATGGTATCATCAATCTTTTAGATCCCGATTCCGACAATGATGGTTTCTCGGATGGTGCTGAGAAAGACGAAGGCTTTGACCCAGGTGATCCAAACTCTAACCCCGCATTTCCTTTAGAAATCGGAGAGGTGAGTGTAGATCACAACTGGAAGCGGGTTGCATTTAATGACACGTTTATTGATCCTGTGGTAGTGGCCAACCCTTTGAGCTATAATGGAGGAAATCCGGCTGTTTTAAGAATCCGAAATGTGGAAAGCACAGGTTTTGATATCCGTGTACAGGAGTGGAATTATCTGGATGGAGTTCAGACTACTGAGAATGTAAGCTATATAGTCATGGAGCGTGGCGCTTACACCTTGCCGGACGGAACCATGGTGGAAGCAGGAACGTTTGATACTGACACAACAAGCTCCTTTGGATGGGTTGACTTTAGCCAGACCTTTAATCAAGAGCCTGTAGTTACAAGTACTGTCTCAAGCTTTAATGAGGAAGATGCAGTATGCTCCAGGTTAAGGAATATTGATACCACAGGATTTGAATTTCGTATGCAGGAGCAAGAACTCAATCGTCAAATCCATACCATCGAGACTATTTCCTACATCGCCTGGGAACCATCATCCGGAACCGTGGGTAACCTGACATTTGAGGTCGATAAAACAGATGATGTGATTAAGCATAATTTGCAAACCATCGTTTATAATGAGACCTTCATGGCCACCCCTGTGTTTCTTGCCGACATGCAAACAACCGATGGTGGGGATACTGCCAACTTGCGCTGGCAAAACAAGGACTTATATGGAATCGACATCAATATCACTGAAGAACAATCCCGTGACAGTGAAATATACCATACTACTGAAGTAGTGGGATATATGGTGTTTGATTTCATCGAGTAAACGAGGATATTATTGACTTCCTCAACCTTGGTCAATCTCAGTGTAAGCCCGTGGTGTTACACTGAGATTGGCGTATATATACCTCGAAAGGCCAGCCTCAGTAATGCTAAACAGTTGATTGTCCACACTGTTTCGATGAACCTGAGCGCAGGTGAAACAGAAGCTATTTTCCTGGCGACTGAAAAAAATGGGTGTAGGAAATATCCTCTATTAATTGAGTTCCTTTCCAATTTTTACTTATTTCACTAAACAGGCGATGTTCTATTGGATTCCATTTAGATGCTCCGGGAGGATAGTGGCAGACTATTACTTTTAGATTATGTTTATTGCAAAGAATATCCTGTATTTTTATTTTCCACATATGGCATCAATGTCCATTACTGCCTCCACCATCCACAAGGATTAACAGTTTATTTTTTGAGTATCGTTTAATTCCTTTTGTCAACCACCAGCTTTCTATTGCTTCAACGGCAAATTCAGGCGTATCCGCAGATAAAAAACTACTGGTTTTTTGTCTTGACAATGGGGAGTACCTTAGGCTACCAATTTAAGATGGCATATTCTGTAATTTCAATAAATTATGTAGGGTGCATTCTATGCACCATGGTGGTGCATAGAATGCACTACATGGATATGTTATGTCAATTTTGGACAATTGATGTTTTACGATAATCAAGAACAAAAAGATCGAAAGTGTCCCAGGGAACGTAGCCCACGATAACAAGAAAGAATAGTTCACCGGATAAAAAACATTTTGGACATTATTTTAGATAAGATTCTCACTAAGCTCACTGATGAAGAAAGAGGGGTCATTTATAGCTTGATCAGCAGAGATCCCTTAACCAATTTGTATAACAGGGCCGTGGTTACATACATGCTCATGTTGTTTGTTGCGCTCTTGTGGCCTTTTGATTTTGCGTTTAAAAGAGAAAAAAATAATGTGCATTGGATTACAAAGTCAAATGGCATTGAGTTCAGACAAAGAGGGCAGGTTTTATCACGTTCCTCCACAGAAAATCTTTGCGGTCGCCTCCTTATAGGTACCGGCTTTTCGCTGGAGATGTGGATCGCTTCGGAAAATGAGGTCCAGTCAGGCCCTGCAAGAATCGTTTCCTTTTCTCTCAATACTGGCCTGCGGAATTTTACCCTTGGTCAGTCGGGAGAGAACCTGGTTATGAGATTACGCACAACAAAAACAGACATTAATGGCATAAACCCGCACCTGAAAGTTGCTAATGTATTTGGTTCTGCAGGTCTACAACATATCGTCGTAACATACGATTTCTTGGAGCAGCGTGTTTATATCAATGGCACGATACAGGCACGGGAAAAAATTCCCGGAGGGAGATTTACCAACTGGGATCCATCGTATTATCTGGTGCTTGGGAACGAGGCTACAGGTGATCGACCGTGGCTTGGAAAAATCTTTTTTCTGGCAATGTATAGCTGTCCCTTAGCTGAAAAGGAAATTCATCAGAATTATCTTGCTGGATGGTTGTCAGAATCAAGATCCGGAGAACAAATGTGTCGTGCCTCTGAAGGCTTGGTCGCCCGTTATTTGTTTGAGGAACGACACGGAGACAGGATTGGTGACAGCGGTGAAACCAAAGCCCCATTGGATTTGTATATTCCCAATGCAATCCAAACCCAAAAAAAATCCTATCTGGATTTTTCCCATATATTGTTTTCCAAAAATTCAAAGCAGGCTTTGTTTGGGGATGTCATTCTGAATATTATCATTTTTATTCCCATAGGGTTTCTCTTGCATGCCGTACTCCGACGTCACTGTGAATCATCGCTGAAAACCGCGGCATTTGTTTTCATAATAGGAACACTCTTCACATTTGGTATTGAATCATTGCAGTATTTCTCACTGACAAGATATTCCTCGCTCGTGGATATGATAAACAATATGGTAGGGACAGCAGTAGGCATTGCAACCGACATATTCTATATCGGATACCTGAAATCTCAACGTAGGTCTCTACAAATTTAGGGTGAGAATCTTTATTGCTAATGCATAGAATCTCCCTGATTATCGAGCTTGGATTTCACTAAGGCCTTGTATGCTTCCTTCAACCTCCGGTTCTCTTTCCGCGTCTTTTTAAGCCACTTGATGAGCTTGGAAACTGTCTGCTGGTTCCTGACGTTCTCTAATTTAATCGTTCTCTGTTCAATGTTGGTGAGGCGTTGCTGGATATCTGAAATTTCTGAGTAGATGTGCTTTCCGATCCTGGTGCTTGAGTCAATTGTTCCTTCCTTTCCCGGCAACGCTTTAACATTCCTGATTACTCTTTCCTCTTCATATTGAATGCCGGGATCAATCCCCCTGTTTTTAATAACTTGTTTTATTATATTCGCATCTATGGTTTTAATCTCATCAGCATAGCCATACACAAGTGCTGTGTCGCAGATGGAACTGATTAGCCTGGGCACACCATTTGTATACTCATATATTTTTTCTATGGCATCGCTGGTAAAGAGCGAATCGGGAGAAGTGTGACCGGTTACCTTCAATCGATATTTGATATACTGGCTGATATCTGATTTTTCTAAAGGGGCGAGGTGGTAATAAACGGAAATCCGTTGTCTTAACTGGGCCAGTTCCGGATCATTCAGACGTTGTCGCAACTGGGGCTGGCCGACCATGATGATCTGGAGAAGATAGCTATTCTCTGTCTCGAAATTTGAGAGCATTCGTACCTCTTCCAGGGTCTCCTGAGGCATGTTCTGGGCTTCATCAATGATAAGCACGGAGCGCCGTCCGTGGATATGCTCATCCAGAAAAAACTGATAGAGACTGTCATAGAGGGTGGATCGACGAGTGTCAGGAGTATGCACTCCAAAATCTTTTACTACCATTTCCAAAAAGGTGGTTGGGTCGAGATTGGTATTGAATATAAGGGCGGTATTAACATCGGTAATGATTTTGCTGAGGAAAAAGTTGATAAGTGTGGTTTTGCCTGTACCCACATCCCCGGTAAGTACGATAAAACCCTTATTATCCGTGATCCCATACTCAAGATGAGTAATAGCCAGGTTATGGTTCTTGCTTGCGTAAAGGAACCGAGGATCAGGCAAGAGTTCAAAGGGTTTGCATTTTAAGCCATAGAATTTTGTATACATAACCTACTAAATACCTAATAGTGGATAAATCCGAAATCCGAATTTCGGATTTTCGCAGTTAGTACGTCCATCCCCTGCGAATTTCGCTATCATTCAAAATTATACCTAAAATGTTCTTATCCTTCAGCAACGCCATTCCAGATGTGATATCTTCAGCGGTCGTGTAACCGGCACGGGCTACAAGCGCGATCGTGTCCACGTAGGAGGCAAGGATCAGTGGATCCGAACAGGAGGTTAAGGACGGAGCATCAAAAATAATATAACGATCTTTGTAGCGGGTTTTGATTTCCAGGATCAAAGCCTCCATGCGACTGGAATCCATGATTTCAGTAGAATTATCCATGCGGCCACCGGCCGGAAGGACAGTCAAACGTTCTATGCCTGGGTGGATCAATATCTCTTTAATGGGCGTGCCGTTCAGAAAGTAATCTTTCAGTCCAGGTTTGAGGTCAATGCCCAGTATGTTATGAATGTTTGGCCTGCGCAAGTCCATGTCGACCAGCAAAACAGTTTGCCGGGACTCCCTGGCCAAAGTAATGGCCAGGTTAACACAGGTAAGACTCTTTCCCTCTCCCTCCTTGAAACTGGTAATCCCGATGGCGTTGTGCCCATTAGGTCTTGTCCTGTTAAGAACCATGGTTCTGAGAAGCTTATATTTGTCAGCCACCTCATCTTTTTTAAGAATAGAAAAGACTTTTCTGTCAATCAGTTTCTTGAGGTCAACCTGAACAGATCTTGTCTGAGAATAAGCTGGGCAAGGAAGTTCGGCCCTATCTTTAGGTGAATCCTCTACCAACGCCTCTTTTAAGGGTATCTTTCCTTCTTTCCTGGCCTTTTCCAGGGCTTTTTTTATTTCACTCATGTTATCTCCCAATCAGGCAATCAGAAATGGATGTAAAAGCGATCGTTAAAAAATTTCAACAGTCCGTCATAAAATATGTAAAGATCCATAATCAAATAATGGAAAATGGCTAATCCAGTAGCCAAAACGCCTATAATCGCTAACATGATGAAAATAGACTTTACTGTTTTTTTCCTCTGCTCCCTGGGGGACTGTATGTGGGGGATTATGGCAAGTACGGTATGCATGCTCAACCTTTCGATCTCTTCCGGCAGCCAGACAGAATGATCGGTATATTCCTTTAATGCGGCCATTCCTACGCTGACACCCATGCCTAAAATAAGACCTAAAAGCATTATAGCAATGCGGTTCGGTTTGTACGGCTCATCTGGCAAAAATGGAGGTTGCGTCATGGTAAAATTCTCTCCTAACCGGCCTTCCTCCATACCTTCCGCTACCATTGCCACTTGCAACTTCCTTTGCAATTCATTAAAGTTTTGTTTAACATTTTCACGGTCCATGAGGAGATCTTTATATCGCTTTTCCACATCGGGCATGGTTCTTAGCTTGGCGTAGATCTGTTCTTCTTCCTCTATAAGAGCTTTCTTCTCATTCTCCAGAGATGCCAAACGTAAATTTATCCGTTCAAGTTCTGACCGCAGGTTTATGTACGCTGGATTCGTAACATTCCGAATATTCACATGGCCTGTTTTCCCAATATTGTTTCCATAGTTCTCCTCTGCTTCAATCTCTTTTTTTAGCTCCTTAATTTCTGCATTGATCCTGCGTACTACAGGATGTTGGTCGCTATATCTGGAAAGCAATTGGGCAAAATTCTGTTCCACTTCTTTTAATCTGTTTCTTTTCTGATTCAGATCCTGAAACTGCTCTACCATGTTTCTTAAAATCTCTATCTCTTTTTTCAGCGCCTTAACCTTTGGATGCCTTTCCGAATATTTGGATTTAAACTCGGTATACCTCAGTTCCAACTCTTGAAGCTTTTCTTCATTCGACAAGACCCGTCCCCCCGCTCCGGAGTATGGATCCACAAAAGCAAGTTTATATTTTACCATGATGCTTTGTTCTTGAAGAGCGAGTATCTGTTGATCAGTATTATTCATCTTCTCGTTAATCTTTTCCACCTTTTGTAGATTTAGTTCCATAAATTCAGGAAGCTCTTCTATATGAGCCTCTTTAAACCTCGCAATTTTCTTATCCAGTTCAGAAACGCTCTGCCTTGCCTTCTCTGCCTGCTTTTGCAAGAAATCAGTTGTACCCTTGGCAGTCGATTGTCTGGCCTTTAGGTTCTTGGATAGAAAGAAAGAGGCCAGATCATTAACAACAGCTTGCACTTTACGAGGGCTTTTCCCTTCAAAGGAAAGGATAAAGGCAATAGTAACAAAGCTAGGGCGATTAGACCTTCCCGTTTCCACCGCGGTGCTTAGAGGTGTTATGCTGATAAACTCCTTCACCTTCTTCACCAATGCATCGGTGCTGATCTTTTGCCTCTGGTCTGGATAGAGATCAAACTTTTTAACCAGATTCAGTATCTTAGATCGGCTCATCACCTCCTGTTTGATAGCCTGGATTCGCTGGTCGGCGTATGTGGTGACTGTGGACGTAACCAACCCTTCTGCTATCCGCCTTTCCTCAATCATAATAGTAGCCTCGGACTTATACACATTTGGTAAGGATATGGCCACCGCTGCAGCCGCAAGAAAAACCAGTAGTGCGGGCCAGATCAACCAGTGAATTCTTCTTCGCAATATCGCAAGATAGTCAATAGGAAGTTGTGGTTGTTGCATTTTTTATCCTCTCCAAAGCCGAGGCCATGTAAAATTCAAGAACAGCCTCACCCTGAAACGTTCCCTGTCAGCGTTGTTGTTGTCTTTGTAATCATATTCAGAGTAGTCCAAGAAACCTCTCAAGGTAATAGTTGGGGTTAAATCATAACTGAGAGATGGAGATACAGTATAATAATCACTATTGTCGGTATCCTTATCCACGCTATTTCTGCGAAAAGTAGCAACCAGGCTGCTCCTGAACCTATCACTCAATCGGTAAGTTCCTCTCAAAGCAAGCATGTCTCTCTCTACACTGCGTCTGTAAGCAGTAGAGTATTGGGTTCTGCTTGCCAGCAGTTCCATTGATACCCTCTCCCAGTCTCTGTGAAATAAGAGGTTAAAAACAAAACCACCTGTATGTTCATCTGAGTTTTTGGATTCATGCTCAACATAACGATAGCCGGCTCCCCCGGAAACATAAAAAGTCTCTCCAAAATCGTGACGAAAAGAGGGTATGATATTGTAGTTGGCGATAGAAGTGTCCCCCTCGTCGTCATATTCTGTATTTGTGTATGTCAGGTTGAGGAACAGGCTGGTCTGAGAGCTCAAGACATACATAGGCGTTAGTTTTAAGGTGTCGCCTACTTGATCATTCAGGTCATCCGGATCATCCGGATACTCGGTGTACCTGCGGGTCCAATCGGCGGAACACGAAAGAAAGGTTGAAAAGGCATAGTTGAAACCAAAGCTTCCCCCAAACTTTCGGCGGTCTCCCCGATCTACCAAAAGGCCTTCCTCAATAAGTTCGGTTTCCAACGTCGTGTCTTCCCGGAAGTAACCCCTCGCTCTCAAGCCCAGAGTGCGTGAAAGCCCATAGGACAAGACAAGCTTATGATCATGATTGGTAGTGTTAAGTTCATCGTGGTCAACGTATATTTCTCTTTCCAGGCCTGAGTTCAAGGACATACGTAACCGATCAGTGCTGTATTTGGCTTTTACCCGGGGACTCACATAAGTAACAAAGTCATCAAGCTCCAGCCCTTTGGAGGAAAAGAGAATATTGTCGTTATACTCTTCGATTATTTCGACACATGGTGAAACCTTCCAATCAGCACTCCAGGATGGTGCAAAGAGCAAAAACACTGCAGCAAAAGCTGCCAGTGTAATTAAAAAACTTTTTAACAAGCCGTTATACATGCACTGAACTCTCCATTTTTGTCAAACGTGACTGGGATTACTTAAGGAACCAGAACCACATCGCCCCTTTCCAGCAAGATGTTTTGTTCCAGATGCTTCCCCTTCTTTACCCGGCTGTAATCGAACGGAATGTTTTTGGCATCCTTTCCGTGACCTCGTATGATTATTATACTGTCTTCATCCGCAAAGGTCTTAAGACCACCGGCCAGGGATAATGCCTGTAAAACAGTCAGTGAGGATGCAACGTTAAACATTCCGGGCCTGGCGACCTGACCCACGACATAATATTTCAGGCTCCCCAGTTGATTTACGATCACGGCAGAACTCGCCTCAGGAATAAAAACGCTGACTTTCTTATCAATGATTGCCTTCACTTCTGTGGGTGAGTGTCCTGCAACCTTTATATCACCTATCAATGGGAAGGAAATCTTTCCGTCCGGACGAACAATCAGTTTTCTAGTCAATTCATTCTCACCGTAAATAGAAATCTCTAATACATCCGTGGGCTGAATAAGATAATCTTCAGAAGTTTCTCCTTCCTGAGGAAACGCAAGTCCTGTACCAAATAAAACAAATAGAAACAACAAACCAATAAAAAACCGCAGCCTCTTCATCTTCATAAACCCTCCTTAAACCTAAATTGAGCGATTAGCTGTTAGTCATTAGCGTTTAGCTTTGAAAAATCAAGGTATTAGGTTAATTAGAAATTGCGCCCAACGGGTGAAAGTTTGTAATAGCAAAACATTCTGTAATCATTAAACTAATAGCTAACCGCTAAAGGCTAATCGTATAACTTAGGTTATATAAACTATCATGTCAATCCTGTATATCCTGTCCAAAAATAAAAATTCTATAGTATTTAAAGTATCCCCCTCACACTTATGACCAGCAGGGCCAGTATGGTAATCAACCCGAGCCTGTTCAATTTCACCCGAAGCTCTCCTATCAGAACCTCATAACTGAAAAAAAAGACGATAAGCTTGGCTGCCATTAGGCCCATGTGGTAACTTTGAATCTGTTTATCCGGAAAATTCGGTACCACCAATGCAATAAAGAGGATTAGAAAGTCCATTGGGGTGCTTTTGAACCCGTTTCTTCTTCTCGTGAATTTGAGCGTCAAAATGACAAAAAAGAACAGGAAGCCAAAAGAGAAGTTATAAGGCACTACCAGCTTATCATTCATCCAGGCGACCATATCCGCCTCACCCCAGTATATTACAATGGGAATCAACGGGTATAAAATCAGTCTCAGCACGGTGCCCATCCATTCCTTCTTGATGCACAACGTTACAAGGAGCAAACCCAAAAGGGCCATTGAAAAAAATGAGAAATATATGGGTATGTTTGTAGGAAGAAAACAGGTGAAAAGCAGCAGCGAAGGGACACCTACCTCGACGAGCCTGGAAGAAACCTTGATAAGGATGTTTTTCTCTTTAAGTATTCGTAGCCGTCCCTTGATAACCTTATCGACAAAATCATATCGCTTGAACTTCCAGCCTCTCTTTATTGCAACAAAAAAGCCGGAAAGGATAGCAGTTGAAAAGATTATGTAAAAAATCAAAAGAAACCATTCCGGGTAGAACCTGAAAACAAAAGCAAAGGTAACCAAAAAGGCCTGAAAGATGTAAATAACAAGAACAGCCTCTGTGTGATAAAGGCCTAAGCGTATGAGTTTGTGGTGAAAATGATTCTTGTCCGCCACAAAAGGTGACCTCCCACCGACCACACGTTCAAACATGACGGTCAGTGTGTCCAGCACGGGAAAACCCAGAAAAATTAATGGTAAAAGAGGGGTAAAGGAAGTATTTCCCTGGGTAAGAGCCAGGGAAAGGGTCACTGCCAGGAACCCGAGAAGCTGGCTCCCTGCGTCGCCCATAAACAGGACCGCCGGATAAGTATTAAATCTGAGAAAACCCAAAATCGCCCCAACCACCGCAATCGACAACAAAGCAATAACGATATTCGCACTGCAATAGGCCAGGCATCCGATGCAGATGAAGCTGAGAAGGGATATGCCTCCGGCCAGCCCATCAAGGCCGTCGGAAAAATTGATGGCATTGGTCACCCCCACAATGGCAATAAGCGTAAACGGTATAGCAAACCAGTCTGGCAGGAAAACATTATCCGGAAGAAGCATACCCAGGCACTTGATCTTTACCCCCCCGTACAAAATAACAACCAAAGCAGCAGCACATTGACCGGAAAGTTTTATCTTCCATTCGAGGTTTATAACGTCATCAATCAGCCCGAAAAGGACTATAATTCCAGATCCAATCAGGACAGCACTTACAAATTCAGTCATGGGTACCCAGAAAAGAATCGGAGCAAGTCCCCCCAATGCCATAGCGATTCCACCGCTCTTTGGCATGGGATAAGAGTGAACCTTCCTATCGTTCGGAATGTCCATAACGTTCACCTTGACCGCCAAACCCTTAAAAATAGGGATCAGGGCGATTGTGATAAACATGGATATTAAAAGAGTTGGAATAAAAATCATTTGTCAAACTTAGTTTGATAGATTGGTTGAATGGTTAAATATCTTAATATGAACGGAAAGAAGCTGTTCCACTTCACGTTGGTGGCCCAAACTTCCAAGTCTCGAAAGTCGTTGTATTTTGATTCTCCCATTTAAAAATCGCTCTATTCGATACTTTGTTAAAAGTATAACCATGAGAAAGCAATAAGCATGCCAATGTTTATATAAAATGTCTGTATTATTTTCTTGCTCAAATATTTATATGAGCATCGAGAAGTTATATGGAAAAGGGGAAATGCTGAAAATAAATTTGGAGGGGATTGTTGAATATAGACCATATTATTGTGTAAAATATGTAACAATTATATAATTAAGTTCACAATATTAGTTCAGCAACTAACATGCCAAATTGGCTTGGCAGGCTATTAATCTGATTCTAAAGGCTTTTTTTGCGTTGGCTCAGATT
>Ga0255423_10189_pt1 | contig 11143 bp, 9 predicted proteins | sample ANMaggSeSYBR02H3_FD_182659 | JGI IMG/M metagenome (GOLD analysis project Ga0255423, IMG submission 182659) | Sediment cell enrichment communities from methane seep in Santa Monica Basin, California, United Staets - ANME aggregate JGI... | ecosystem: Environmental > Aquatic > Marine > Cold seeps >...
CCTTCAGCCTATCCACCTGAGTAGTTATACATTCCTAGCCTCGTTCTTTCGCAGGCGACAAAATATCTACAGTCTCGATATTTGTCAAGGCTTACTACTTTTTTTAGAAGCTCGCAAAGGAAGAGTCTGTCCATATTTTCAGGCCAGTTATGGGAAGTAAAGCTCGTTTTGACTGGGTAAAATCAAAGCGGAATGGATAAAAATAAGATTGAGATTGTGTTCTAATCCCTGTTGACAGATATTATTGGATACTTTAAGATATTTTAAGATACTTTTGGAGGATAATATGGGCCGAGGGAAGGTTTTTCAATGTGAAGTAACGATATCATCCGGTGTAAGAGAAAAGCTTTTTAAAAAACATAATATAGAAATCTGGGAAGTTGAAGAGGTCATTTATGATGATCCTCATGCTTTTTCTATAACTTATCGTGATTGTTATTTTCTTTATGGTCAGACATTTTCGGGCCGATATCTATTGATATTGGTTAGATTGTTGTCTTCAGAAGAGGTGGCCAAATTAGGCTTTAAACAGGGAATCAACTTCATTAAAATACTTACTGCAAAGGACATGAATAAGAATCAAAGAAAAATGTATAATAAAAAGAGAGGGATAAAATAATGAAAAACTCCAAGAAAGTCAGCGATATTCCCTTGATGAATGATGAGAAACTGGCGAAGTTCTGGGATAATAATGAGCCGGAGGACTTTGAAGAGTGGGAAGAAGGAACAATGAAATTCACACGCCCACCTAAAAAGTTAATCCAGTTAAGACTCGATCCAAGAGATGTCAGAATAATTGACAGGGAATCCAAACGTTCAGGCATCGACAGGGCTCAATTAGTACGCTCATGGGTAAAGGAAAAGATAAGTCACATGCACAACGATGAGTGATTATGAGGATCAGGTGACCAGACACAGGATTACAAAAAAATGAAGCCCCATTTCTTCAGTGATATGAAGGATGGGGCTTTTTTGCAGCGCTGTTTAAGTTTGACGACAACTTCAAGTTTTCAGGATTGACGATACTGAGATAAATTAATGACTACAACGTTGCAATATGTTAAACAAATAAAATAGTGACGAATGCAAAAATCAGACAAAGAAAAAAATAATATGCACATAAAGGATTGGCCTGAAGGAGATCGCCCAAGGGAGATGCTTTTAGAAAAAGGACCGGAGGCTCTGAGTGATGCCGCGCTGCTGGCTATTCTTTTGAGAACCGGCAGGCAGGGGAAAAATGCCATAGCCCTTGCGAGAGAGATGATAAGTAACTTTGGCGGGCTCAATGGGTTGATGATGGCAACACAGGATGACCTGTTGAGTGTCAAGGGTATTGGAAAGGCGAAGATGGCTCAGATACTTGCCGCTATGGAAATTGTAAAACGCCGGCTACGCCAGCCCCTTGAAAAGATTAACATTATCGAAAATCCCCGCGATTTGTTTGAATATCTAAAGGCATCTATGAGCAATCTTTCCCGTGAAGAATTCCGGCTCCTCCATCTAAACAGATCAAAACATCTGATTGCTGAAGAGGTTCTGTTCCGTGGGACGGTTGATGAATCAGCGGTTTATGCCCGGGAAGTTGTTGAATCCGCTTTGAAGAAAAAGGCATCCGCCCTTATCTTTGTGCATAACCATCCCACCGGACCCGCTCAGTTCAGTCCGGAGGATATCGAATTGACAAAAGCGTTAATAGCCGCCTGCAGAGCCGTTGACATTCCGGTTCTGGATCATGTTGTTACCGGCAGGGGCGATTGCGTGAGTTTGCGGCAGGAATGCCCTGATATTTTTACAGGAGACGCATAAAGTAATATGAAGAAGCTCACACTTCCCCAGCTTGAACACCACCTGTTTGCCGCGGCGGATATCCTGAGGGGAAAGATGGATGCATCTGAATTCAAGGAATACATCTTCGGCATGCTCTTTCTCAAACGGTGCTCGGATGTCTTTGATGAAGAATATCAAGAAATCATAAAGGCCAATCTTGCCAGAGGGAGGACAGAAGATCAGGCCATCAAACGGGCTGAAGATCCTGCAAGGTATGCGAAATCCTTTTTTGTGTCCAAGGCGGCACGATGGGAAGAGATTAAACATACGCATCGCAACATTGGCAATGAATTGAACAAGGCATTATCAGCGCTTGAGCATGACAACCGGAGTCTTGATGGTGTGCTTGGGCATATTGATTTTAACAGGAAAGCCGGGAAAACAAAAATTCCTGACCGGAAACTGCGCGACCTTATCAACCATTTCAATAAATATCGCCTCAGAAATACCGACTTTGAATTTCCTGATCTTATCGGCGCTGCCTACGAATATCTTATCGGACAATTTGCGGATTCTGCCGGCAAAAAAGGCGGAGAATTTTATACGCCACGAGACGTTGTTCGTTTGATGGTGCGTATTCTCAAACCACAGGAAGGCATGCGCGTATATGATCCCTGTGTTGGTTCAGGAGGTATGTTGATCCACTCTAAGCAGTATGTGGAAGAGCATGGCGGCAACCCCTTTAACCTGAGCCTCTACGGCCAGGATAACAACGGCAGTGTCTGGTCCATGTGCAAGATGAATATGATCCTTCACGGCATTGCAGGCGCAAATATCCAGAATGATGATGTCCTGGCCTCGCCCCTTCATTTAGACGGCGGGGAACTTATGCGATTTGACCGGGTCATCACAAATCCGCCCTTCAGCCAGAATTATTCAAAGGATGGCATGAAGTTTTCCGAAAGGTTCAGATATGGTTTCTGCCCTGAGACCGGCAAAAAAGGCGATCTCATGTTTTTGCAGCACATGCTGGCAGTCCTGAGAACAAACGGCATGATGGCAACGGTAATGCCTCACGGGGTCCTGTTTCGAGGCGGCGTTGAAAAAGAAATTCGCAAAGGCGTTATCGAAGATGATCTGTTAGAAGCAGTGATAGGATTTCCGCCCAATCTCTTTTACGGCACCGGCATTCCCGCATGTGTATTGGTGTGCCGGGCCAAAGGCGCCAAACCTGACAAGCGTAAAGACAAGATTCTTTTTATCAATGCAGATGCGGAATTTCATGCGGGTCGGGCACAGAACTATTTAAGGCCCGAGCATATTGAAAAGATTACATCCGCTTTTGACGCATTTGAAAACATCCCCGGATATGCGGCCGTTGTGTCCAGAGATGAAATCAAGTCAAATGACTGGAACCTGAACATCCGGCGGTATGCGGATAATGCCCCTCCGCCCGAACCCCAGGATGTCCGCGCTCACCTGTTGGGCGGAATCCCAAAGGCAGAAGTCAAAGCAAAAAAAGATCTCCTTGATGCCCACGGCCTGAAGATTTCAACCATATTTGTAGAACGTGATGCAGACTATTATGATTTTGACCCAACACTCACCGAACGGCGTGATATTAAGAAGAGGATTGAGGCCGGAAAAGGAATACAGCTAAAGGAAACAAAGCTGAAAAACAGCTTTAATGAATGGTGGGAAAAGCATAAACAATCGTTGATTGATCTGCCAGAGACGAAAAACCTCATGGAAGTGCGCAACGATCTTTTAGAAGCATTTGTATCAGATATCACGCCGGTGGGATTGCTTGATCGGTTCAAGGTGGCTGGTGTAATTGCCACATGGTGGAATGAAAATAAATTTGATTTAAAAACTCTCATCGCCCAGGGTTTTGGGGGATTGGTGGACGGTTGGGCGGATACCATAGAAGCCACCATGGATGAAACTAAGGGCAATCATTTTGATCTGGCCGATGATTCGCTGGTGACCAGATTGATCCCCGATTATTTAGATGAACTGGAACAGGCCCGGCAGGTTATTGTGCGTTTGGATCAGGAAAAAGAACTCCAGCCTCATGTAGGAATAACCAACCAATTAAAAGAAGCCAGAAAGCGGCTCAAGGAACTTCAGAAAAAGTTTATCAAACGCCTGTACGAAGCCCGCGACGCCCTTTCCGATGATGATTGCCGTGACTTGGTGCTTGATATCCTCAATGAAAAACTCGCTGGCCATCTAAAAAGCTATGTGACAGCCCACAGTCAGGAAGTTATCGCCGCAGTGGAGAACTGGTGGTATAAATATAGGGTGACGTTGAGGGATATTGAGGGAGAGCGGGATAAAACAAAAAAACAGTTGGCTATGTTTGTGGAGACCCTTGGATATGCTCCGTGAAAAATGGCAAGAAAAGCTATTAGGTGACTTAATCACATTGCTGTATGGCGCAGGTCTTCCTGAATCATCTCGATCTGGTTCAGGGTTTCCAGTTTACGGATCGAGCGGTATTGTTGGACAGCATACAGATTACCTTGTCAACGGTCCAGGCATCGTGGTTGGCAGAAAAGGCACTGTCGGCGTAGTGGCTTGGAGTGAAGGGCCCTTTTGGCCAATTGATACTGCATACTATGTTAATACAAAATGCGAAGTGGAAATTCGTTGGTCCTACTGGTTATTACAATCGATAGGATTAGATCGTCTTGACAGTTCAACCGGTGTTCCAGGTCTTAATCGAAACGATGCCTATATAATAAAGGTAAAAATTCCACCCCTCTCCGAACAACACCACATCACCGAAATCCTCGACACCATAGACGAGGCCATTCAAAAAACCGAAACGCTCATTTCAAAGCTCAAAGCCATGAAGTAGGGACTGCTCCATGACCTGCTTACCCGCGGCCTAGACAAAAACGGCAAACTGCGTGACCCAAAAGCCCATCCCGAGCAGTTTAAGGATTCGCCGTTGGGGAGAATGCCAATCGAATGGCAAGTGGGATCAATCAACAATCTTGCAATAAACTGCGATGGTCGGCGAATTCCACTCAAGCAGGCCGACCGCGATAAACGCCACGGGATTTATCCATACTATGGCGCATCAGGTATCATCGATTGGATCGATGATTATCTTTTTGACGGAGACTACGTCTTGTTGGGTGAAGATGGCGAGAATGTTGTATCCAGAGAACTTCCACTTGCATTTCGGGCATCGGGAAAATTTTGGGTTAACAATCACGCTCATGTGTTCGAGCCGCGGCCCAGCGTGGATATTCGATATTTGACGGAGTTGCTTGAATACACGAATTACAACAAGATCTTCCTCGGATCGGCTCAGCCAAAGTTAACACAGGAAGGGTTGAAAAGGTTGTTGTTCCAGATACCAATGCCAAGCGAACAGGCGATGATTGGAGATAGGCTTGAGACCCACGACGCCTGCATCCATACCGAAGAGCGATACAGCGACAAACTCAAACTCCAAAAAAAGGGCCTTATGCACGATTTGTTAACTGGAAAAGTAAGGGTCAAGGTGTAGATGAAAATTGCTAAGCTTGTAATATAGTATGAAATCCACAAGAAATGCGATTAGAGCTATTCCCCTGAAAAAAGAAATCGCTGTCAAGTAATCAGCTCTGGTCTGTTGGGATTCACTCGCTGGGGAAAAATAAACACTGGAAAAGCACTAAACTTATAAATAAAGGGCTTCAACATGTTTCAAGACAACAGATATGATATCAGGTTGAACCTGATAACTTTAAGATTCAATCAAAGAAAGTTTATGGGCAGCGAACTCCCTTATGAAAGCGATGAAAAATTGAAGGAACTTAGGGAGAACCACCGAAACACTCATGTTTTCATGAGAAATGGAAATTTTATCCAATGTATACCCATTGAGAATTCAACCTTGTCATTCGGCAAAGAGAAACAATATGATGTCCTAAAGCATTTTACACTTGCCAATAGACTAGTGCATCAGGCCTTGATAAGATTCCTTAACTCTAAAAACTATGAATTCTCTTCGATTTTTCCTACTACAAGGATCATTATCAAGAAAGAAAATATGTTAATGAATATTATAGGAAATCATTATGATGATTCGTTAATTTTTCTTTATCCACAATATGAAATCGAAAGTAGGTTGATTGTTCCACACAACGGTAAAGTGAAGTTTGGCATATTATTTAATTTTTCAGTAAAACACGGTTTTAATGCAACAGTTTCAGATCTCATTTCAAAAGGAATTGATGTTTCAGGCCGCTACGTAGTTAAGGAAGGAGAGATCAAGCCAGAAAGTTCAATCGTCGATCCTAAGTATAAACGCAAACTGATAGGAAAAGTTGATGGTATCAATGGGACCACGATCAAACTTAATGATTATCGGGAAGAAGATGAAGCTGACTCTACTAAATGCTTCCTTGAACCACGGCCAGAAAACATACTTAATTGCCTTGCTTTCTTGTATCCTGATATGTATGAGCAGATCTTATCAAGAAGGCAATCTGAGATTTTCAAAGTCACAGGGGCGAGAAACCAAGTCGAACGGCTTGGCAAGTTAATAACTTGGTTAAAGGAATATGAGCCTATTAAATGTTCAAATGATTTGTCGTTTACTGTTTCTAATGAACTCTATTCCCCTGCTATAGGCAGGGATGCAGGAAAATTCAGAATGCTAAAGACTCCGGACTGTGTTCTTAGACCAGGGGGTTCCATTACAGTAAAATGGCCTGTTGACCCTCAACTGGAAGAAAAAGGACCTTTTGATACAGAATCATTTCCCAAAAAGGTTGCACGGATAGCAGTAATTTTTCCTCGAAGATTCCAGGGTGAAGTCGAAATTTTCATGAGACAATTTAAAGATGGGATTAGCGATAAGAGAAACACAAAACGGTTTGTTCCTTATTCACAGGGATTCATTCGAAAATTCAGGCTTACCGGCTGTAAAATTGATCTTTTCCCATTAGAAGGTGATTCAGAAAATGCAGAAGCATACCGTCAGAAATGTTTGGAGGTTTTGAATAAAGGTAAGGCGTATGATTTAAGCATAGTGGTTATTAAAAAAGATTTTCATAAACTGAGTGGTGCTGAAAATCCATATTTAGTTGTTAAGTCCGTTTTTATGTCCCAAGGATTACCAGTCCAGGAAATTGAGATTGAAACTATTCAGGAAGAGTACTCAAGGCCATATGTGCTCAACAACGTAGCTGTTGCTTGTTATGCTAAACTTGGCGGAGTTCCATGGGTATTAAGTTCAGTCAAAGGTTTGACCCACGAGCTTATTTTCGGGATTGGTTTTGCCAAGAAAAGTCATGGAAGGTTATCCTCCTCTGAAAGACTTGTGGGGATCACGACGGTTTTTAGCGGAGATGGCAACTATCTGCTGTCAAATGTTTCAAGGGAGGTTCCTTTTGAAGAATATCAAGAATCACTTTTGAGGGTTTTAAAGGACTGCTTAGAGCAAATCAAGAGACGATATGCTTGGCAGATCGGGGATAAGGTCCGCCTAATATTTCATCAGACTTTTAAAAAATACAAAGATGTTGAAGCAGCAGCCGTAAAAACCTTTGTTGATGAGATATCCGGGTTTGATGTTGAGTATGCCTTTGTTCACATTAGCAGGAGCCATCCATGGAGAACATATGATCTACATTCCAAAGGGATAAATTTCAAAAGAAATAAAAAAGGGGAATCTGTGCCTTGGCGTGGATGCTATATTCCATTAGGACCGAAAGCTGCGTTATTGAGCCTGACTGGACCTCATCAACTCAAAACTCACTTGCAGGGATGTCCAGAACCAATATTAATTTCTCTTCACAGAGAATCAACTTTCAACAGTCTTGATTACGTCTCCGAACAGGTTTATAAACTAGCTTACATGTCTTGGCGGAGTTTTTTCCCTGCAAGTATGCCCGTAACAATATCTTATTCCGATTTGATAGCAAAACTTTTGGGCGAATTAAAAGATATCCCGAATTGGAACCCTGATATGTTGATTACAAAACTTAGTGAAAGCAGATGGTTTTTATGAGCAACCCGTTAACTCAATCAATAGCCGATCAACTTGCCAGACTAAGGACTGCAATCTCTGGCTTAAACAAAAAAGGAAACCTTCAAGGGCTATTTTCCTGTCACATCTTATCGGATTCTCCAGATATTGGATTGGAATGGGTTGTTGCTTGTAATGATGATGAGTGGCTTGAAAGTGATTTTGATAAAAACAATTTGTACCAAGTGGCTGCCCTCAGCTACTCTATGGATACAAACAAAAATATAAAATCAAAAGGCCAATCCATCTTTATTGAGTGTATTGAGAATATCAGCAAGAGAGACCATTTCAGTGGAACTCACATGTCATTTCCTTTTCAACCGATTACTTTTCTTGGACTGGTTTTAGGAACACGAAGGATCACAAAAGACGAGCAAAGAGAAGGATGCGAAGACTGGCTCATTACAGTTCTGAAAGAACGGAGGAAGAAGGGGAATATTTCAAATGTCCATGCCATTTTTTATAAATATATTGAATCCCTCTTGACGAAACAGAAAGTAATTATAGAGGATTTAAGCCGCTATCTTACGTTGGACGAACTTTCATTTATTGAGTGGGGCCATCGGCGTAGCCACTTTCTCATACCCGATGTTAAGAATGCGCTAAAAAAAATTAGAACTGAAATCCTCGAATCTTTGATTACCACAGACTTAACTCTCATTGCACCAGAATTATCAGCGCAAATATGGTCTGCAGCCAACAAAACGATTTCCAAAGGTGTTGAAAAAATTGTCAAATCACCAAGCGAATTGAGATCATTACTTAAAAAATTTCCAACTGCAATGAAAAGATGGCGTTTTGACGGTAAATCATTAAAGAATCCAATCAAATGGCCTGTTAGAAATGAGAGGGAAGTTCAAGATATAATATGGTTAATGTTGCGACCCTACTATGATGACCTAATAGACGAAGAATCACTGAGAAAATTAGGTCATAGTTCATACAAACCTGACTTCGCAGTTCCGTCTTTAAGGACTCTTCTTGAAGTAAAATACATTCGAGCCAGCACTGAGTTCAAGAAGACTGAAAAAGAGGTAATGGAAGACAGTATTGGTTATTTGTTAGGTTCGACAGACTATGAGAAGTTGATAGTTTTCATTTATGACCACTCTTGCAGCACCCAGGAACATGATGAAACCATCAGGGCATTAAAGAAAATATCAAATATAGAAGACGTAATAATAGTCTCAAGGCCATCCCAGCTACCTTTGTAAGGAAGACATAGGCGCCCATTAAAGGACGGGTCGCCTACATTATTCACAAAACGTACAAATTGTAAAATATGAGTCCGCCTATCAATATACATGAAGTGTTGCGGGGCCGCCCTGTGGAGTGGGAGCGGCTTGAGTTTAAACGCGGCCGGAATCCGGAGGCTGTTTTGCACACCCTGTGCGCTTTTGCCAATGACTTCCACAACCTGGGCAGCGGCTATATTTTCCTTGGTATTGCCGATGACAACGGCCGTCCGGGGTTGCCGCCGTTCGGGGGAAGAAAATTGTGGATGCACCTGTATTGATATTTTTGAGGACGGGGGCGCATATTGAATATTTATTGTATGGTATAATAATACAATTGTATGGCACAGGCATACATTGTAAATGTTTTAGCAAAAATATTATCTACGCACTGCGTATAAAAAATGGTTGATGAATTAGACTTCATAAATAACTTGGAGAAAGATATCAACATAATGAGCATGGCACTGGAACAGCTATCTATATGGATAAAATCTTCAGAAGATGAGCACCTGGAGTTCAAGGAAGCAAAGAAGCATTTCGACTTTGAGAAGCTGGTTAGATACTGTGTGGCACTCGCCAATGAGAGTGGAGGGAAAATAATCTTGGGGGTTTCCGACAAAAAGCCCCGAAAAGTGGTTGGCACACGAGCCTTCTCTAATATTGAACGAACCAAAGCGGGGCTTATAGAACGTTTACATTTACGCATAGAAATTGATATTTTAGATCACAAGAATGGACGCGTTCTGGTATTCAGCGTGCCATCCAGACCTATCGGAATGCCGGTTCAATACAAGGGCGCTTACTGGATGCGTGGCGGGCAGGATCTCATTCCAATGACGCCTGATGTTTTAAGAAAGATATTTGCTGAATCAGAACCTGATTTTTCTGCAGAGATCTGCTCAAAAGCGGCTATAAAGGATTTGCATCCGAACGCTATTGAAATGTTCCGAAAGATGTGGCGCCGACGTTCCGGAAACAAAGCACTTGACAACCTTTCTCATGATCAGCTTTTAAGAGATGCAGAATTGGTTGTTGATGGCGGAATGACATATGCGGCTTTGATTCTTCTGGGAACACGCAATGCATTAGGCAAGTATCTCGCTCAGGCCGAAGTTGTTTTTGAATACCGTTCGTCCGAATCATCAATTTCTTATCAACAGCGCAAGGAATATCGAGAGGGATTCTTTCTTTTTCATGACGACCTGTGGAGTACAATCAGTCTTAGAAATGAACTGTATCATTATCAAGACGGCCTTTTCATATGGGATATTCCAACTTTCAATGAGGCTGTTATTCGAGAGGCTATCCTGAATGCGATCAGCCACCGTGAATATCGCTTCAGCGGCTCTGTCTTCCTTAGACAATTTCCTACAAGAATTGAAATCGTCAGTCCTGGAGGTTTTCCGCCTGGAATTACGCCTGAGAATATACTTTGGAGGCAATCACCTCGTAACAGACGGATTGCTGAAGTTTTTGCTAAATGTGGCCTGGTGGAGAGATCAGGGCAGGGTGCTGATCGGATGTTTGAGGAATGTGTCAAAGAAAGCAAACCGCCTCCCGATTTTTCCGATTCCGATGATTTCCAGGTTTCCCTGTTTCTAAATGGCCAAGTACAAGATCCTTTATTTCTCCGTTTCTTAGAAGAAAGCGGTAAGATAACGCAAGCTTCTTTTAATACAACTGATCTATTGGTACTTGATTTTATAAATAGAGAACAACCTATACCTGATTGGGGGCGTGGTCGACTCCCTGTATTGCGTAAACTCGGTGTAATTGAAAAGCTTGGGCGAAAACATATACTTTCCCGGCGCTTTTATAGTTTTGTTGGAAAAAAGGGGATATATACTCGAAAACGAGGCCTTGATCGTGAAACAAACAAGGCACTGCTTTTAAAACATATTAAAGATAACAAGCAGATTGGCAGCCGCCTCCAGGAACTCATGGATGTACTGCCTTCATTATCACGAAGACAGGTTCAGAATTTGCTCAGTGAAATGAAGCGCGAGGGAAGTATTAATTTAACAGGTCAAACTCGAGCTGCCCGATGGTATCCTGGCACCAAGAATGAAATTGCACCCTATGGCAATAAATCGGTGCAATATTAGTG
>Ga0255423_10190_pt1 | contig 11106 bp, 9 predicted proteins | sample ANMaggSeSYBR02H3_FD_182659 | JGI IMG/M metagenome (GOLD analysis project Ga0255423, IMG submission 182659) | Sediment cell enrichment communities from methane seep in Santa Monica Basin, California, United Staets - ANME aggregate JGI... | ecosystem: Environmental > Aquatic > Marine > Cold seeps >...
AACTACTTTACTAATTGTTCTACGATATATGCACATTTAGCACAGTTTTCACTCGACAGGCATGATGTTCTTTGGGCATGTTTTGAAAAAACGGAACAAGAGTTTAATTATCCTGAAATTGCAACAAAATATACATTTGTTGATCTGAGAGATTCTGACACTGAAAATGAAATTGATTTATATATAAAAGGCCAGGAATTTTCTATTGTTGTAGTTGAAGGATTGCCACCGGATATGAACCCTTCTGAACTTATAAAAAAAGACGATTGGGGAAAGGTATCCGAAGCTGAACAGAAAATGTGGAGATGTCGAAAAAATGTTTATATCGTATGCAGCAGGGCATCAGCCTTTTATATTTTATTACGGATTTAGATAAAACAACAAATAAAAATGCAAATGAATTGAGAAACTTGATAGAGCAGGTTTCAAAGTCATTTCGTAGCAAAAATGAAAGTGGGCAAACATGGGAGTTTAAAGTTAACAAACCAACAATAATAAGAAAGCCTGATATATTCAGGGATGATGATGGTTGGGTTATTGACGAAACCCCACGTATTGTTGAGATTGACGGCATCCTTTCTGTTCCTGAATTAGCATCGGCTTTTGGAATCTTACAGCAGGAATTTTAGGACTTGCTTCCTTCAGAGGCTAAGGCAAAGAAAAATATCGAAATTACAGTTCGTCCAGATCATGCAAATATTGTAGCAAAAAAAATGGGCATAGAGCTAAAACGTGTTAATGGTGGGGATGATATCCCCGAAAAACAAAAAGAAGCTAATCATGTAAATATCAAATCTTATGCTAACGCGGATACCAAAAGGAGTGTTAGTTCAAAAACACTCCCAATTAATAAAGATACTAATAAGCAGATATCTAAAAGGAAAATAATTGTTAGTAAAGATGTGAAATTTCGATCAACGACTTTACCATTTACAGGGGATTGCACCAAACGCAAAATTAATAAAATAATTCTTTTTGGCACAACCTATTATCCTGCAACGTGGCAAGAGCTTTTGATGAAAGTCTCAGAAAAGCTTTATGAAAGACATAAAGACAGTTTTCAGAAATGTCTCGCTCTTCAAGGCACTATAATGAAATACTTCAGTACGAACAGTAAAGAACTTGATAAGCCCAAGCAGATTGGGATTTCAAAATATTATGCTGAGACATATTTAAATGCTAATTCTATTGTCAGACGATGCCGTGAGTTGATGTCATTATTCGGATATGGAGAGAAAGATCTTGATATCTTTGTTTTATAAATTTCTGATTGTTTGCCTATCATTTTTGTTAAGAGCAGGATAATATTAGTTGATACTCTATGGTTAGGCGAGTAGCCAAGAGCATAAGGAATGTCACAATGGAAAATGCAATCGTAAGATTTATCAAAAACTTATCGCATATCTTCAGCCACTTCATTTTGTGTATACTGCTGATAGCTATTACCGGATGCGCCACGGGAGAAAAGGTAACGAGGCTTTCTCCTGGTATGCCCCAAACGGATGTCGTTGGGACTCTTGGGAGGCCAGATGGTTTCGAACGGAAGGTGGTGACTACACAATCTTGAAGTACACGAACAGACTTATCTCTGGTTGGTCATGGGACAGAGCCGACTACTTTGTCATATTAAAAGATGATAAAGTTACGGAATACGGCTCTGGCGAAGTAAGAGAGAAAAATATTGGTGGCATTCACACAATCTTCATTCATCAGTACTAACGGACAGCTTTTGTCGTCTTTAAAACGATACAAAGTGTTACATTGGCCAGAATACAGGGGAAGAACGTCCGAACAGATTATTTCAGAGCGGGTTCACTTCGACTCAGTTGGCTACACGTATCGAGCCCTTTCTTGGATAGATGTGGTCAAACGACAAAGAAATGTGTGCGCTCTTCAATATGCTGCACACGATGCACGACAGGCAATTGAACAGTTGCTTTTTGAAGAGATCGTGCTCAGTGTAGGAATCCAACTTGACCGAAAAGAATATGAAAAGTGCAAAGGGAACAGCACAAAGTTGCAAAAAATTATCCGCCGCCTGAATCCTGACTACAATAAACTTGCACAATTCACTAAAGCGATAATTTCAACATTTCCTCAATCGCCGCCCTTCATTATTTGGGATCACAAAGTGTTGATCAGGCATTGGGGAACTGTTTCGGGTTATTTACATTGGGCCGGACAACCAGCAGAAACTGTTGAATCAACCGAATGGATTGACAAAGGAATTGAAGCAGTCGAAAAGGCCGCCAACCATATCTGGGAAAAGAATGAGAGGGGGTTTACTGGGATTATGATGCCACAAAATATGCAACCGGAGATCAGAGATTGTTGGGATCGTTTCCGCGCCGGTGAGGTAGACCTTGATTCAGTAAAGCGGATAGCTAAAATCGCTTTACCCGTTTTGAATAAACGAATCAAAGCCTAACGGGCATTATATCGACGGCAAAAAGCCGCCGCGCCTTATGCCGAGTGATAGATGGTCAATATACATCAATATTGAGGGCTTTGGTGTCACTTATGAAAAAAACGATCAAGCGCCAATTTCACTGGATGTGCTTATGGGGGGAATCTATCTTATAGTGTCAAAATGTTTTTGTGGTTCGTCTGATAGGATATTTGCTCACCAACTTGGTGATGACTTTGTAAATTATTTTCAATATTAATTATTCGATATCAAAACATCCGAAAATACAAAGGGTTCTGTACAAAAGGCGGGGAAGATGGCCAATTTTTTTATATTTCGGCTTAGGAACGGTGAAGGGAGGTTTTTAATATGCCTTTAGTTGAATTTAAAGAGAAAAATAGCACAAATATTAAATCACGAACTCTAAGCAATATTCAAATGGAACTTATAAAATTATATTCTACGAATTTGGAGTACGATGATTTAATGGAAGTAAAAAAAATTTTGGCCAACCATTTTGCTCAAAAAGCAATTAATGAAGCTGACAATATCTGGGATCAAAAGAAAATGTCAGCAGATACTATGGAAGATTGGCTGAATGAAAACTAATCGAAGGTTTGTTATTGATACAAATGTTTTATTGGTTTCAATCTCCAGTAAGTCACAGTATCATTGGATATTTCAAGGATTAATTCATAATGAATTCGAGCTCGCCATCACAACAGATATCCTTTCAGAATATGAGGAGATTATTTCGGATAAGTATTCCGCCACTGTAGCCCGGGATGTTATTCGGACCCTTCTTCTGCTCACCAATGTGATTCAAGTTAATGTATACTACAACTGGAATCTAATATTGAATGACAGAGATGATGATAAATTCGTAGATTGTGCTATAGCATCAAATGCAGATGCGATAATTACCCATGATAAGCATTTCGGTATTCTTGAAAATATTTCTTTTCCCTCTGTAAAAATCATGGATGTATCTGAATTCAAATCCTTATGTCTTCCTTTAACCTGACATCAAATTTCACACCAAAGGGGGATCAGCCTTATGCAATAGAATCCTTGAGCAAAGGTATTTTATCCGGAAAAAAGCATCAGGTTCTTCTGGGTGTTACAGGATCCGGCAAGACATTTACAATTGCTCACGTTATCGCAAAAGTTGAAAAACCAACCATAGTCCTAGCCCCGAACAAAACATTAGCCGCACAACTGTACAGCGAGTTCAAGGAACTGTTCCCGGAAAATGCTGTTGAATATTTTGTAAGTTACTATGACTACTACCAGCCTGAAGCATATATCCCTGCCAGCGATACCTATATACAAAAAGACTCCTCAATAAACGAAATGATTGATAAACTTCGTCATTCCGCGACAAGATCCGTTCTTTCACGACGGGATGTTATTGTGGTGGCAAGTGTATCCTGCATATTTGGACTTGGTGCTCCTGAAGAATATCTTGCAATGAGAATTAATCTTGAAACCGATACTGAACTATCCCGCGATAAACTTATTTCAGATCTTGTCGCCATTCATTATGACCGCAACGATCTTGACTTCCACAGAGGAGTATTCAGGGTAAGAGGTGACAGGGTGGAAATTTTTCCATCCTATGAAGAAGATTTAGCTGTAAGGATAGATTTTTTCGGGGATCAGATCGAAAACATATCAGAAATTGATTCGTTAAAAGGGAATGTGATTAATTGTATTAAAAATATATCTATATATCCGGCAAGCCATTATGTCAGTAAAAAAAATATTTTAAAAAAAGCAACCAAATCAATCATCGTGGAACTTAAAGACAGAATTGAATATTTCAGGCATGAAAACAAGCTGATAGAAGCACAGCGGATAGAAGAAAGAACCAATTTCGATCTCGAGATGATGCAGGAGCTTGGATACTGCAATGGAATTGAAAATTATTCGAGACATTTTACAGGAAGAAAGCAGGGAGAACCTCCGCCCACGCTTTTAGAATATTTCCCGGATGATTTTCTTGTATGCATTGACGAAAGCCACATCGCTGTCCCACAGCTTCGAGCTATGTACGCGGGTGACAGGTCTCGCAAGAAAACACTTATTGAGTATGGATTCAGGCTGCCGTCAGCTCTGGATAACCGTCCTTTACAGTTTGAAGAATTTGAGTCAAAAATATCCCAGGCGATTTATCTTTCAGCAACTCCTGCTGAATATGAACTCAAAAAAGGAAAGCATGCTCCTGTCGAACAGATTGTAAGACCCACAGGCCTTATTGATCCTGCAATTGATGTGCGGAAAGCAGAAAATCAGGTTGATAATCTTTATGATGAAATTGTTAAGCGCGATAAGTTGAATGAAAGAGTACTGGTAACTACCCTTACGAAACGTATGGCAGAAAATCTTACTGAATATTATGCTGATCTGGGGATTAAAGTACGTTATCTTCATGCTGATATTAATACAATAGAAAGAATGGAAATCATAAGGGACCTCAGAATGGGCGAGTTTCAGGTGCTTGTTGGAATAAACCTGCTGCGTGAGGGCCTGGACATACCCGAGGTTTCACTTGTGGCAATACTGGATGCTGATAAAGAAGGATTTTTACGTTCAGTTAGATCACTTGTTCAGACATGTGGACGTGCTTCCAGAAATGTCGGCGGTATGGTAATAATGTATGCCGACCATGTTACAAAATCGATGAAACAGGCAATAGACGAAACAAACAGGCGCAGGGAAATACAACAGGATTACAATAAAAAATACGATATTATTCCAACAACTATAAAAAAGAATATAGCATCTGTATTTGAGACCGTTTATGAGACCGATCATAAACAACAGGTTGATAATGTATCAGAAACATTTGCAGAGTATGAATCTGCTGATAACCTGGATGATATTATAAAAGCTATGGAAGATGAAATGAATCAGGCGGCAAGAGAACTTGCATTTGAAAAAAGCCGCAGAGCTGAGAGACCAGATTAAGGCGCTTAAAAAAATAATGCTTTATTAGGGAATAGGTGGATAGACTGAAGGTAGAAGGCTGAAGGTAGATGTATATCAATTATCTCGCAACGCTCAAATTAAGCCATTCAAAACCTTTTACACAAGAAGTCTAAGAAATAACCTGGTGGATAGACTGAAGCTCTCTTTCACCTTCAGCCTTCCACCTTCAGTCTTCCACCTAACTTTAACCATGCCAACAAGTTTGAACGATAAATTATCCGGCACGCCCAATGATCCTGGTGTCTATCTTATGAAGGATGCTGAGGGAAAAGTTATCTATGTGGGCAAGGCCAAAAACCTTAAAAAAAGGCTTTCCTCATATTTCAAACAATCCGGCCAGAAAGAATTCAGACAGACAGATTTGAAAACCAGGGTTCTGGTTAAAAAAGTTTTAAGTTTTGATACAATTATAACAAGAACCGAAAAAGAAGCGCTTATCCTCGAATCGAATCTTATCAAACAATACAGGCCAAGGTATAACGTGATCCTGAAGGATGACAAAAGATATCCTTCGCTGCGTCTCGATATAAAAAGTCAGTATCCGAGCCTGAATATTGTTAGAAAAATTGAAAAAAACGGTGCCCAGTACTTCGGCCCTTTTTCATCTTCCCAGGCTGTTCGACAGACCTTAAAAATAATCCACAAGACATTTAAACTTCGCAAATGTAAAACAAAAGAACTTAAACAAAGGTCCCGTCCATGCCTTAACTATCAAATAGGCGCATGTCTCGCACCATGCTGTCTAAATGTTGATAACAAAACTTATAATGAAATTGTTAAAGAAGTTATTTTGTTTTTAAAGGGAAGAACTCCTGAGCTTATTAAAAAAATAAAAAAACAGATGACATCTGCAGCCAGAGATCAGGACTATGAAAGAGCTGCAGTGCTCAGAGACAAGATTTTCGCACTTGAAAAAATTCTTGAGAAACAGGTTGCAGTAACTACTGACTTTAAAGACAGAGATGTAATTGCCATTGCTGATTCCCCTGAAATTTCACTCATAGCTCTGCTTTTTGTCCGTGGCGGATATCTTGTGGGGAAAATGCATTTCAGTTTTACAAAAACCATATCAACAAAAGCAGAAATGGTTAGCGCATTTATCAGGCAGTATTATGAAAAAACACATTTCATTCCTCAAGAGGTCCTTGTCCCGATTCCATTAGAAGATACTTGCGTACTCGAAGATTGGTTAACTGCCATAAATCAAAAAAAAGTCAGGATCCTGTATCCCATAAGAGGGGAAAAGACCCAACTTGTTAAGATGGCGGCACATAATGCACAAAACAGTCTAAAAGATCTGACAGTTTCTAATGATGCTGCAATTGACATTTCAGTCAGACTTCAAAAAAGGCTCAGAATGGACAAAATGCCGGAACGTATAGAATGCTTTGACAACTCCAGTATATCAGGAACAGAGCCTGTGGCAGGTATGGTAGTTTTTGAAAACGGCAAACCCAATAAATCCTTATATCGTAAATACAAAATAAAAACAGTTGATAAACAAAATGACTATGCATACATGGCTGAAATACTTACCAGACGATATGGCAAAGGGGAAAAATCAAAGCCTTATCCTGACCTGCTTGTAGTAGATGGCGGCAAGGGGCATCTGAATATTGCTGTATCAATTATAAAAAAGTTTAAACTCGAAAAAAACTTTGAAATAATAGGTATAGCAAAAAAAGATGCAGCCAGGGGAGAGACAAACGATAAGGTTTACCAGCCGGGCAGGGCAAATCCTGTTAACTTCGGCAGGGAAGGGGATCTCCTTTTATTTTTACAAAAAATAAGGGATGAAGCTCACCGCTTTGCGATTTTTTTTCATCGTAAACGCAGAGACAAGAAATCTATACATTCTGTTTTTGATACTGTTTCCGGTATAGGCAAAAAGAGGAAAGAAATTTTGCTTAAACATTTCGGAAGCATAGATAGAATATCTAAAGCAACACTTGAAGAACTTATATCTCTGCCGGGAATAGATCGTAAGATAGCGGAAGAAATAAAAAAAATTGAATAGTGAAAATTGAATAGTGAAAATTTAAGGAATTCTGTCAATTTTATATGGTTCTTCGTGGATTAATGTGAAATTCACGATAAGTCTTTTATATGAATTGATGGAGCGAAGCGATACCACAAATTTTCAATTTTCAATTTTCAATATTAGTTCTTTAACCGCATCAGCCGATCTTTTAAGAGCCGCATTTTCTTCATCAGTAAGTGTAATCTGTATAATTTCTTCTATGCCGTTTGAGCCTAATTTTACAGGAACCCCTATAAAAAGATCGTTTATTCCATACTCGCCTTCAAGATATGCTGCACATGGAAGAATCTTCTTTTTGTCCTTAAGAATAGCTTCAGCCATTTCTACAGCCGCAGATGCCGGCGCATAGTAGGCGCTTCCTGTTTTTAAAAGCCCTACAATTTCAGCCCCGCCCTTCCTGGTTCTTTCAATTAGAGCATCAATCCTCTCCTTTGAAAGCAATTCAGTAACAGGTATTCCAGCAACAGTTGAATAGCGCGGCAAGGGCACCATTGTATCGCCATGTCCGCCTAAAACAAATGCGTGCGTATTTTCAACAGAGACATTAAGTTCCATTGATATAAAAGCCCTGAACCTGGCCGAGTCTAATACTCCGGCCATGCCGATTACTCTATTCCTGGGGAAATTGCTTGCCTTATAAGCAACATGACACATAGCATCAAGAGGATTGCTGACAATAATAAGGACAGCATCAGGGGAAAATCGAGCTATCTGTTCAGTGACACTTTTCATAATCTTTGCATTGGTGCTTAAAAGATCATCACGACTCATTCCGGGCTTTCTTGCTATACCTGCTGTAATGATAACAACATCGGACTTTTCTGAAGCCTCATAATTATTGCTGCCAATAAGATCGGCATCATGTTTTTCAATCGGCGCCGCCTCTGCAAGATCAAGAGCTTTTCCTTGCGGCACGCCTTCAATAATATCAATCATTACAACATCGCATAGTTCTTTTTCAGCCAGACGCTGCGCTGTAGTAGCTCCCACATTGCCTGCTCCGACTACGGTTACTTTTTTATCCATATAATTCTCCTAAGTTGGTTGAGTGGTTCAATGAGCATTACAACTTGACGACTCGACCATTTTTCCTCTCTACTAAACGATATCTGAAGCTATCATAATTTCATTTTTTGTCAACATACATTGAGCAGAAGGTTTAATTATGGCGACTTGACATTTGATGCAAGTCGCGCTATTTAGTCAAGCATGAAAGGGCTAATGGAAAGCCTGTCAATGTCTAATCTCTGTAATGCCCTGCTTGTGGGGTTGCTGACAGGCGTGTTGGGGTTGAGCCTTGTTCCAATCGCATCTCAGTTCGAAGAAGATATCGGCCTTGATTTCCTATTCACGCTAAGGGGAGACAGGGAAGTTCCATCTGATGTTATCATAGTGACGATGGACAGGGTATCTGCTAGGAATCTCAACCTGCCGTCAGACCCAAGGAAGTGGCCCCGCTCTTTACATGCCCGCCTCGTTGAAACCCTCGCTAAACAAGGCGCTGCGGTTATTGCATTTGATGTGCTTTTTGATGAAGCCAGCATCCTGGATCATGACAGCCTGTTTGCCGATGCTATTAAGAACGCACGCAACGTTGTCCTGTGTGAACGTGTGGAAAAGGAGTCGATCTCCTTAACTGACAAAGAAGGAGTGCATACAGGACATCTGCACACTGTAAAACTGGTGCCGCCGATTCCTCTGCTCGCTCAATCCGCCGTTGCCATAGCACCTTTTGTTTTGCCCAAAGTGCCTGTTAAAGTAAGCCAGTACTGGAGGTTCAAACGAGGCGCAGGAGACAAACCGACATTGCCGGTAGTCGTGTTCCAGATCTTTGCATTAAAGGTATGCGATGAGTTTCTCCGCATGCTGAAAAAGGTTGCTCCTCATCATGCAGATAAGATGCCTATTGATACAGATGAAATAATAAGAACCAGGCGGGTTGAACAGCTTGCACTGATTTTAAGAAATATATTCGATAGAGAGCCGTTGATTGCAGAAAAAATGTTGGACGAGCTTGAAGATGCAATGTCATTGTTTCTTGACCCGAAAAAGTATCAGCTCCTCAAGGCACTGATAAGAATCTATCAGGGCTCAGAAAGTCGCTACCTTAATTTCTATGGCCCTCCCGGTACTATAGCGACAATTCCCTATTATCAATTACTGCGGGATGACGAGAGACCCGCCCTCAATCAGAAACAACTTGATCTAAACGGCAAAGCTGTGTTCATCGGACTTTCGGAACGATTGCGGCCCGAACAGAAAGACGGCTTCTATACGGTCTTTTCTCAACCAACAGGAGTGGATATCAGTGGCGTTGAGATTACGGCGACTGCTTTTGCAAACATGCTGGAGGATATGTCTGTTGAACCACTCGGACTTCTTGCCCATCTTGTGACTATCTTTTTTTGGGGAGTGGGGCTTGGCATTTTCTGTTTTCTTCTGCCTCCACTCATCGCAGGAGCAAGCGTGGTCAGCCTGAGCGCTGTTTATCTAATTATTGCTCAGTATCAGTTTAACAACAGTGCAAGTTGGCATCCTCTGGTTATTCCTTTATTGTTTCAGACCCCCCTTGCATTCTTCGTCACTTTGATCTGGAAGTATTTCAACACGCATAAGGAGCGTGAGAATATCAGAAATGCCTTTGGATATTACCTGCCGGACAAGATCGTAGACCAGGTTGCAAAAAACATATCACATGTCAGAACAAACAGCCAGATGGTTTACGGCACGTGTTTGTATACTGATGCAGAACAATATGCCACTTTGTCGGAAACCATGAATCCTGAAGAACTCAGCAGATTCATGAATAGATATTATGAAGCTATCTTCCAACCGGTAATGCAACACAATGGAATTGTGTCGGACGTCGTAGGCGATTCCATGCTATCAATATGGGCCACGCGAGATCCTGATGCTGCTCTCAGGAATCAGGCGTGCCTCACTGCACTTGATATAACAACTGCTGTGCGCCGTTTTAATCAGGCTTCTGTTGTTTTCCAGCTTCCTACACGCATCGGATTACATTCCGGACGCATGGCCATTGGCAATATCGGCGCTATTGATCATTACGAGTATCGCGCTGTGGGAGATGTGGTTAATTCAGCGTCGCGGTTAGAGGGGCTAAACAAATACCTCGGCACCCGGATACTGGTCTCGAAGGAAGTACTCAACGAACTTGATGGATTTCTGACAAGGAGGCTCGGGGAATTCATTCTGGCAGGGAAAACAAGGTCTATAGTGGTATATGAACTAATATGCCGTTTGCAGGAATCTGAAGAAAAACAAAAGGCCCTTTGCGCGATTTTTGACGAAGCGCTCAGTGCCTACAGGGACAAATCATGGGATAAGGCAATCGAAAACTTCTATGAATGCACGAAAATATATGGCGAAGATGGACCAGCGTCCTTTTATACAAAATTATGTAAGAAGTATAAAGAAAAACCGCCAGAGGAGATGTGGAACGGACTAATTTTTCTGGACAAAAAATAGAATTTATCCATCACTCACTCCTTGCAAAAACCAAATCTTATAGCAAGCCATAAGTTTTTTCTTGAAGTCTGTATTTACGCAGCAGTTACTCCTTCAACTCGATCCCCCTTTTGTATTAACCCTTTTCCTTTGACTCTCCTGGCAAGGCTTCTATCCTGCTGAATGGACAGCAATTCCC
>Ga0255423_10192_pt1 | contig 11051 bp, 6 predicted proteins | sample ANMaggSeSYBR02H3_FD_182659 | JGI IMG/M metagenome (GOLD analysis project Ga0255423, IMG submission 182659) | Sediment cell enrichment communities from methane seep in Santa Monica Basin, California, United Staets - ANME aggregate JGI... | ecosystem: Environmental > Aquatic > Marine > Cold seeps >...
GCTCCAAAAAGCGGATCATGTCCTTTTTTTGCCAGCCGGTTTCTTGCCTTGGAAGAAATGGAAATGGAGATCTTTTTTACGGCCAGTTGTTCATTTAGTTCCGCTATGAATTTATCAACTATCTTTTCCATAATTTCTACGGTAAGAGAATTAAAGCTGATTATTCCATCAAGCCGGTTTCTGAATTCAGGGCTAAAGAACTTTTCAACAGCTTTCCTGCCTTTATTTTTCGTATCATAATGTGTTTCTCCAAAACCGATAGTATGGGCACTCATTTCCCTTGCTCCGGCATTTGAAGTCATCATAATAATGACATTTCTGAAATCAGATTTCCTGCCGGTGTTATCAGTTAAAGTAGCATGGTCAAAAATCTGAAGCAAAATATTAAACATATCTTGATGAGCTTTTTCTATTTCATCAAGGAGCAAAACGCTGTAAGGATGTTTTCTTATACCGTCGGTTAAAAGTCCACCCTGATCAAAACCGATATAACCCGGAGGCGCACCAATTAGTCGAGCCACAGCGTGCTTTTCCATATATTCACTCATGTCAAAACGCAGTAACTCAATGCCAAGAATCGCCGCTACCTGTCTTGCAACCTCTGTCTTTCCTACTCCGGTAGGACCTGTAAATAGAAAGGCTCCAACTGGTTTGCCAGGCGTGCCAAGACCGGCACGAGAACGCTTGATAGAACTAACTAAAGATTTTATGGCATTATCTTGACCAAAAATGACTTTTTTTAGATCTTCTTCAAGACTCTCCAATTTTGCTTTATCAGAGGTCGATATACTTCTAATTGGAACCCTGGCAATCTTTGCAACAATCTTTTCAATGTCTTTGGGATTAATATTCTTTCTTCGAGAAGCACCGGAAAGCTTGATCAATGCACCGGCCTCATCAATTACATCAATTGCCTTATCCGGAAGATAGCGATCATTTATGAATTTAGCAGACAACTCGGCAGCAGATTTAAGCGACTGATCAGTATAACTAATTCCATGAAAATTTTCATAATGAGGTCTGAGTCCTTTTAAGATTTTAACTGTTTCAGAGACAGAAGGCTCTTTAATTTCGATTTTCTCAAAACGACGAGAAAGGGCGCGGTCTTTTTCAAAGTAATTTTTATACTCTTCATAAGTAGTTGATCCGATGCACCGCAGCTCGCCTGCGGCAAGAACCGGTTTGAGTATATTTGATGCATCCATGGAACCACCGCTGGTCGCCCCTGCTCCAACAACGGTATGAATCTCATCAATAAACAAAATAGCCTGTTTTTTATTCTTCAGCTCAGACAGAACTCCTTTTAAACGCTGCTCAAACTCCCCGCGAAATTTTGTTCCAGCCAGAATAGCCCCGAGGTCAAGAGAATATATACTGATATCTTTAAGCACATCCGGAATATCACCTTCATATATCTTATTTGCCAGCCCCTCAGCCATAGCTGTTTTCCCGACACCTGGATCACCGACATAAACAGGATTATTTTTACGTCTTCTACAAAGCACCTGAACGCTGCGTTCAAGTTCTAATTTGCGTCCTACAAGAGGGTCTATTTTCCCTTCTGAAGCTCTTTTCACAAGATCAATAGTAAAAGTCTCAAGCGGGCCGGCAGCTTTCTTTTTCTCCTTCCTTTCGGTTTTTGCAAATCCTCCAACTCTATCCTGAAAAGAAAAACTATTATCATTATGAGATATATAGTTTAGAACGTCAAAACGCGTAATTCCTTCTCTATTTAAAAAATATGCTGCATAAGAATCTTTTTCCTGAAACATGGATGCAAGCATATCAGATACTAAGACTTCTTTTTTTTCGGCAGATCGTGCATGATTAACTGCCCTCTGAATAACTCTTTGAAAACCTATCGTTTGTTGCAGCACATACTCATTTCCTTCTGGAATGCTTTCAAGATTTTTACTCAAAAACTCCTCAAGAGTATTATTGAGATTCTCAACACTTCCGCCGCAACTCTCAATGATTTCTTTGCCTGCGTTATTATATAAAATAGCATAAAGCAGGTGTTCTATACAGACATACTCATGTCGCCTTTTCTTGGCCACTCTGACAGCAAGACCAAGAGTGGTGCTTAATTCTTTACTAATCATGATTTAATCCTGCTCCATAGTACATTTAAGAGGAAATTCTCTTTCCCGGGCTAAAATGTGAACTGTATCCACTTTTGTTTCAGCAACTTCATATGTATAAACCCCGCAAATTCCAATTCCTTCTTTGTGAACCTTTAACATGGTTATTGTAGCATCTTCTATGGCTTTATTAAAAACAGACAAAAGAATTTCTACAACAAACTCCATGCTTGTATAGTCATCATTATGAAGCAGCACCTTATACATTGAAGGTTCTTTAACTTCCTCCTCTGTTTCAGAATCTGCAATTTTTTCATAATCGGGTTTATACAAACTCATTTGTAACCTCTAACCACCTATTTCCCGCAACATTTCTTATACTTCTTTCCGCTTCCACATGGGCATGGTGCGTTTCTTCCGGTTTTTTGAGCAGCCCGCTTAACAGGCTTTTTCTTTTGAGGAGCATCGTCTCCACTGGAATATACCAGATCCTGCTTTGCCGGCTGTCTTAGATCATTTATCTTATCAGGTTCAGATATCTGAATTCTGAACAAAATTCCCAGGGTCTCCTCTTTGATCCTGGAAATCATGGCCTGAAACATATCAAAGCCTTCTTTTTTATAAACAATCAAAGGATTCTGCTGAGCATAACCCCTGAGGCCGATGCCCTCTTTCAGATGATCCATACTGAAAAGATGGTCTTTCCACAGGCTATCTACTGTCTGCAGCATGACAATTCGTTCCAAATGCCTGAAATCTTCAGTCCCAATGACAGCTTCTTTTTCATCATATATTTTGAGAGCTGAATCATAAATCAACCGGGCTAATCTCTCTGTTGTCAAACCATCCAGGGTATCACTATCAAAGCTGTCAAGCCGGAAGTTAAATTGTTTGAATACAGCCTTGCCAAGTCCTTTCAAGTCCCATTCTTCAGGAAGCGTACTCTCATCTGCAAATTCATGAGCTATTTCCTCGGCCTTTTCATGGATCATATCCATAAAAGAACTTTTCAGGTCACTACCCTTCAAAGCTTCACGTCGCTGTCTGTATATAACCTCCCTCTGCTGGTTCATAACATCATCATATTCAAGGAGCTGCTTTCTGATATCAAAATTATGGCCCTCAACCTTTGCCTGAGCATTCTCTATTGCCTTGCTTATAAGGTTATGCTCTATTGGCTCTCCTTCTTCCAGGCCAAGCTTCTCCATAATACCGGTTATACGTTCTCCGCCAAATATCCGGAGAAGATCGTCTTCTAAAGCAAGATAAAAACGCGATGATCCAGGATCACCCTGCCTACCGGAACGCCCTCTCAACTGGTTGTCAATACGTCTGCTTTCATGTCTTTCGGTTCCAAGAATATGAAGCCCTCCCAACCCAGTTACCCCTTCTCCTAAAACTATGTCTGTTCCACGTCCTGCCATGTTTGTAGAAATTGTAACAGCGCCTTTCTGTCCAGCCATTGCTATAATTTCTGCTTCCTTTTCATGGTTTTTCGCATTCAAAACACTATGCTTAATGCCTCTTTTTTTTAATTTTTTACTTAAACCTTCAGACACATCTATTGAAACAGTACCGACTAAAACAGGCTGCCCTTTTTTATTAAGTTCTTCTATTTCATCCAGAGCAGCTTCATATTTTTCCTTTTTTGTCTTGTAAATCATATCCGGATAATTAGTTCTAATCATCTGCATATTGGTGGGAATAATTATAACATCCAGATTATATATTTTTTTAAACTCAGATGCCTCTGTGTCGGCGGTACCTGTCATACCTGAAAGTTTATTATACATTCTGAAATAATTCTGGAAGGTAACAGTAGCAAGCGTCTGGTTTTCATTTTCTATCTTTACGTTTTCTTTGGCTTCAAGTGCCTGGTGCAGACCTTCACTGTAACGACGACCTGGCATTAAACGGCCGGTAAACTCATCTACTATAATGACCTCACCATTCTTGACTATGTAATCAACATCAAGCTTAAACAGCGTGTGGGCCTTAAGGCCCTGATTTATATGATGTAAAACTTCTATATGCTTTGGATCATACAGATTATCAATCTTCAAGATATTTTCAGCCTTTGCAACACCTTCTTCCGTCATGACTACGGTCCGCGCTTTTTCATCTATAGTAAAATCCATGTCGCGTTTAAGACGCGGAATTATTTCATTGATTTTGTAATACAGATCCGTAGATTTCTCGGCAGGTCCGGATATAATCAGAGGTGTTCTTGCCTCGTCGATCAGTATGCTGTCAACCTCATCAACAATAGCAAAGTTCAGGTCTCTCTGGGCCAGAGAATTCATATCAAATTTCATGTTATCGCGCAGGTAATCAAAACCAAACTCATTGTTTGTTCCGTAAGTTATATCTGCACTGTATGCCTCTTTTCGTTCCGCGTCGTCCATGCCGCTTAATATACTTCCTACTGTTAGTCCCAGGAAATTATATATCTGCCCCATCCATTTTTTGTCGCGCCTGGCAAGGTAATCATTCACCGTAATAATATGCGTCCCTTTGCCGGAAAGAGTATTTAGATATGCAGGTAGAGTGGAGGCAAGAGTTTTACCCTCACCTGTTTTCATCTCAGCAATCATCCCCTGGTGAAGAACAATGCCTCCTATCAACTGAACGTCAAAATGTCGCATGTTGAGTGTACGAACAGAGGCTTCTCTTATAGTTGCAAAAGCTTCCGGAAGAATATTATCAAGGGGTTCTCCTTTTTCAATACGCTCTTTGAAAATAAAAGTACGAGACCTCAACTGCTCATCACTCATGGCCTTCAACTCAGGCTCCAATTTATTAATCATTTCGACGACTGGTTTAATCTTATTCAGTTCCCGTTCATTTTTACTTCCAAAAACTTTTGTCAAAAAATTAAAAATCATTTATATAATTATTCCTCCATTAACTGGTTTCTGACAGAACGTTGAAATTAGAAATTTCTACTTTCCAATTTCAAGCTGTGAACAGCTATTTTAATTATAACACACTTGAAAAAAATTGGTTAGGCTTTTTGAGATAATAATCAGGAAGGTTTATAGACTTTCAGATAATTAATTTCACTGTGTTATCAGTCGTCGACGTATAACTAATACGCCTTCCTCCCTCTGGCCTTGTGAAATTAATTATCTGAAAGTCTATAGTTAGTTAGTGTCTGTCCGAAAAGTATTTTTTCCAATACTGGCAATAGTTTCAGCTTATTTGTAAAAAAGCCATTAGCCATTAGTTTTTAGCTGAATCTGTTATCTGTTTGATTTTTTAAGCTAAAGGCTGACCGCTAAAAATCTTTTATTTGAGAATAGCATTCAACTGACTATAATTTCAGGTGTTTTGAGTTTTCGTTCAGGCGTTAATTAAGAATATATTTTGCAGGATTAACAGCTATTCCGTCAAGATGGACCTCGTAATGAAGATGTGATCCGGTACTCCGTCCTGTATTACCAACCAGTGCAATGACATCCCCTTTTTTAACGGCATCACCACGTTTTTTCAGCATCTTGTGAATATGTGCATAACGGGTAACCATTCCATAACCGTGATCAATTACAATCAGCTTGCCCATCAAACCTTTAGTACCTGCAAATGTTATAACTCCATCTGCTGCCGCAAGTATAGGCGTTCCCTCTCGTGTAGCAATATCCAGCCCTTTATGGAATTCCCTGCGACCGGTAAACGGTGATTTTCGATATCCAAATGTCGATGAGATCCACCCATCAGTTGGGCGAATAGCGGGCGTTGCTGCAAGAAGATTCCGTTGTTCTTCAAGATTATTAAAAAGAGATTCAAAACTTTTTTTTTGATTTATTGCCGCAAGATTAAACTGCTGTGTCTGTTCATGCATTTCCCGAATCAGGCTGTTATACTCTTCTGTTACTGGAATTTCAAAATCTTCAGGGATTGATCCCCCTACACCAAAAGGGTTTTCCTGTTCAGCATTTTCTTCAATATCGGCAACATTACGTATCTTTTTTTCAAAATCTTTTAGATCAACAAGTTTTGATTTTAAAGAATTTATATCAGCAGCAAAGGCTTTAAGCTGTTTACGCTGATTGACTATCTCCTCTTGCTGACTGACCATCTCCTCTTTTTGCTTTAAGTAATCGTAAATAACAATACTAAATAATATAAGACATACTGCAATGAATATAGTTAAACAGGTTATAACACCCCTGGAAACAGTTGTTTTCTTTATTATAGAGCCGGTATTACCTAAAATAAAAAATGTTATTTTCTTTTTCATAATAATCCGGTTTTATATAAAAAATTGTTTACACTGTCAATATGACAATTTAGGTTATAGTAACGTATTGAATTAAAGGGCAAAAGGGACATTTGCCAATCCGGAGGTTTCATCTAACCCAAGCATTATATTCATATTTTGAACAGCCTGGCCGGAAGCACCTTTTACCAGATTGTCAATAGCTGAAATCAATATTATGCGGTTATTACGCTCATCTAATTTAAAACCTATGTCGCAAAAATTTGTTCCCTTTACATGCAAAGTATCAGGCATCCGGCCTTGTTTGCATATTCGAACAAAAAAATGTTCTGAATAGAAAGAGTCAATGCAATTTTGTATTTCTTCAGAGCTGACTTCTTTAACAAGATTTGCATATATTGTCGTCAGCATTCCGCGCGTCATTGGAACAAGATGAGGTACAAATGTTATGCTTACAGGTCTTCCCGCCTCAATGCCGAGCACTTCTTCCATCTCAGGGCTGTGCCTGTGCGCAGCAACTTTGTAAGCCTTAAATGATTCGTTTGCTTCGCAAAAATGTGCGGTCAAAGAAAGTGATCGGCCGGCACCGCTGACACCGGATTTGGAATCCGCAATAATTGAATTAATATCTAAAAAATTGCTCTTTATTAATGGAACAAGGGGCAGAATAACGCTTGTCGGATAACATCCCGGGTTGCCTATGAGAGTTGCGCTTTTTATCTTGTCAAAATATATTTCACAAAGGCCGTAAACTGCTTTATCAAGTAAATCAGCGGCAGTATGCTTCTGATAAAAAGCTTCATACAATAATACGTCTTTGAATCTGAAATCAGCAGACAGGTCTATAACCTTCTTATCACGCCTGATAAACTCCGGAACTATCTCCATAGCTACCTTGTGCGGAAGAGCAATAAATACAACTTCAGTTCTTTCACAAAAGCTGTCTATTGAAAGTTTTTCACAGCTTAAATTAACGATTCCACTCATTGACGGGTAGATTTTGTCAAACTTCTCTCCAGCGTACTGACGCGATGTCAGAACAGCAAGTTCTACATCCGGATGCCCGGAAAGTATCCTGACAAGCTCCGCTCCCGCATAACCTGTTGCACCGACTATACCTACTCTAACCATAACGCCTCCTTATTGACGGCTTCGTAAAAAGTCCATTTTCTGCGTTGCGCTGCATCCTTCGTTATTGCGGCGTAGCAATTAGTACGCCTTTCTCCTCATGATTTGCGCGCCTTGAAACTGAAGCTTTTTACTTTGCCCTCCGAACTGTTATGTTGGTTCTAACAAAAGCCTTTGTTTGCTGTCAAACAAGAATTTGTGTAACACGTTAGCGCTTTTAAATATTATTTTTGTACAGGATTTACAAGATATTCAGGATTTAAATTATTGTAGCCGTTCACGGCTTGAAACTTGAAATTGGAAATTGGGAAGAACAGTACAAAAGCATGAAGGCCAAATTTCCAATTTCTAATGTTCAATGAACGCTTACAATAAAATCTTGTTTATCCTGTCAGATTTTTTTTCAAAAGGCTAAATTGTTACTAATTTATTCGCTTACTTCCAGAAAGATTTTCTTGGAATTAAATATCCATCATGTTAGGAGTGGACTTCTTATAAAATTGACCCAACAAACTGGAAAAATAGTAATAGTTCACCACGGATTTTCACGGAAATACACTGAATTCTCGTAACTATTCAGCTTGTTAGGTTCACGACTGGAACAGTGAACCTGAGTAGTTACACTTACTCATTGTTTTCAATTTTCAGTGAAACTCCGTGTCGTTCCGTGGTGAACTTTTACGAAAAATAAAAAAGCTAATGAAAATAAAAAATAACATATCAGAAAAAACCGAACTTGTCGCAAACTGGCAGACATTAATGAGAGTATTTATCAGGCCGGAGAATGAAGAGACCAAGTTAATCCTACTTAAATATATGGAGCAGATTCTATTCGGACTTAATAATTTTCTAAAAAAACATGTGGGTATCACTGAAGAAGTCAGCCTTAAAGAACTTTCCATGGGGTTCACAGACACTATAATTAATAAAAATCCTGAAAAAAAACTTGCCGAAGTTATTACAGAGCTGATCGAAGATATAGCGCCTCATGCTGTTAATGTTGCTTCACCATATTTTGTCGGCCATATGACTTCAGCCATGCCTTTCTTTATGGTTCATCTTAAAACCATAGTTACCGCACTTAATCAAAATCTTGTAAAAATTGAAACTTCAAAAGTCGTATCGATTCTGGAAAAGCAGGTAATTGCCAAAATTCACAGAATTATTTACAAAGAAAATGAATCCTTTTATAAAGAGCATGTCCAGAATAGTGAGACCACGCTTGGAAGCTTTACAAAAGACGGCACTTTGGCGAATATCACAGCCCTGTGGGTTGCAAGAAACTCTTTTTTTGCTCCGACAAAAGATGGTTTTTCCGGTATAGAAGAAGAAGGTATTGATGCAGCATATAAAGCGTATGCAATAGAAAAATGCGTTATTCTTACCTCAAGACTCGGCCATTACTCGCTCAAAAAAGCAGGGGGAATTCTTGGAATCGGAAATCAGAATATTATTGCTATAGATGTAGATACAAATAATCGAATAAACCTTGACCTACTGAAGAAAAAAATCAAAGAAATAAAACAAACCAGCGGCAGGATAAAGATTTTAGCTGTCGTTGGTATTGCAGGAACAACAGAAACCGGAACCATAGATCCTCTTAAGAAAATCGGCATGCTGTGTTCTGAAAACAGAATCCATTTTCATGTAGATGCTGCATGGGGCGGCCCTACCCTTATGTCGGAAAAATACAGACATCTTCTTGACGGCATAGAACTCGCCGATTCCGTTACCATAGATTGCCATAAACAGTTTTATATGCCCATGAGCAGCGGAATGGTCTATTTTAAAAACCCTGCAATCATGAACTCAATTGAATATCATGCAAATTATGTTAACCGGCCCGGTTCGGTGGATCTGGGTATCAAATCAATAACAGGATCAAGAGAGGCCAATTCTATTATTCTCAACTGTGCGCTCAAAATTATGGGAACACAGGGATATGCTCTCCTCATTGACCACGGGATAGAAACAGCACGCAAATTTGCTGAAGAAATCAAGAAACGGCCCGACTTCCAGCTCATAACCCCCCCTGAGCTTAATCTTCTCACTTATAGAATATGTCCAGCCAACATCAGAGAAAAATTATCCGAAGCCAGTTTTGAACAGAGACAAAGCATCAATGAAAAACTAAATAAAATAAACAGAACTGTTCAAAGATTACAAAGGGAAGCAGGTAAAAGTTTTGTGTCAAGAACAACTCTGAGCATAGGAAACAAGCGAAAAGAAGATATAGTTGTTCTTCGGTGTGTAATAATGAATCCCATGACAAATATAAATATTCTTAAAAAAATTCTTGATGAGCAGGAAGAAATCTACAAAAAACAATTTTAACGCCCTCAACCAAATTGTTTGAACGAACAGGGACATAACCTAAAAAGAGGGGGTTTCGTTCAGAAACTATAATCTACATGCAAAAACGCGGCTCCTGAATGTGTTTGTGACGACAGATTGGACATTTGCCGGGTTTAGTCAGTCGCTCCCTCTTTTTGAACCTGAATCCGCATTTTTTACATTCAGCAGGGATTATCATTAGGCGCGCTCTGTTTTTTTGGGTTGATATCCGGATATGCCCGAGATGATCAACAACATCTTTTTCAGAAATCCCAATCTCTGCGGATATTTCCCGCGCTGACAAGATTCGATCCGTAAGAACAAAAATTATTTCCTGGCGGATCGTGTCATGCTTTTCAGGTGAAACAAAAGGCTCTTTAGATTTGATCTTCATTTATGTAACGAAAAGCGGGCCAAATCTCTCTAAGCAGGCCGGTATTTGCGATCAGGTGCAACCGTCTCGTTAGCCAATTTTTCCATTAATTTCCCTATTTGGTAGATAATCTTAAAAATCTTTTTGGGGGATATCGAACTCAAATTATCAACGCATATCAAATGAGTATTCCCGTATGCTCGGTTACCAATTAATATAAATTCCTTGATCGTTTGTTGAATGTTCGATGCCTGGAAATTTTTGTTAATCAAAATCTGTTCGCAAAAGAATTCATAACAAACCAATGGCTTTCCGTAATCCAACCTGCATCCTTGAGGACTCATCCAACCATTTTTTTGATCATATTGAATATTTTGGAACTTTATTAAACTACTCAAGAATGGGCTTTCTACTGATTCTCTGCATATTTTTTCTTCACAGCATTTTGTTTGGCATTTAAAGCAAAATGGATTTGATATTTTGCTAACTCTCTTCAGGATCTCTTTCTCGAGAGATAAATAGGTATGAAATAAGCTTAATAAAGGATTAAAGTCTTTTCCATTCATAATTTGACACTTCAATTTTATTACTATCTTTGTCGAAATAGGAGCAGTATCTATTCATTTTTCATAATAATTAGACAATAGATCATGGAACAATTCTCCGGAATATTTAAACTTTCTCGGATAAAGATCTCCAATTGTTCCGGTCCCATAAAAATACTTACCTTTATGACTTATCACTATGGTCAAATCTTGAATTGTGAATCACACTTTTCTTTATTCACTATTCAAGATTTGATTTTTCTCCCAGTTTGTGCAAAAACCGCGTGTTTCTTGAAAATCCATAAAATCTCCTATCCCGCATTCCACCCCGCATTCCGCATTCTAAAGACCGCTGTTTTCGGCTCAGTTGA
>Ga0255423_10193_pt1 | contig 11020 bp, 10 predicted proteins | sample ANMaggSeSYBR02H3_FD_182659 | JGI IMG/M metagenome (GOLD analysis project Ga0255423, IMG submission 182659) | Sediment cell enrichment communities from methane seep in Santa Monica Basin, California, United Staets - ANME aggregate JGI... | ecosystem: Environmental > Aquatic > Marine > Cold seeps >...
TTCTTTCTTTTAGGTACCTCAAATCAAAACTTGGCGATAAATATCAGGGTGGTGTATTGCTAATTGACGAGCTGGATGCAACATTTCACGCAGTGGCACAGATAAGAGTAGTTGAAACACTTGTTGAGGTATCTGAAGACTTAAATCTTCAAATAATTGCCACTACTCACTCAATGCATTTGCTTGAACATGTATTTCACTCAAGGCTTAAAGAAAGTATAAAAGTTCTTTATTTGAAAAAAAACGGGAATAATATTATTGATAGTGACTTTACCACATGGAAGGAGATAAAAAACAATTTAAATGTTGAGGCGACACCAGCATCAAAGAAAAATATAAGGAAAGTTTCTATATTTTTTGAAGATTCCGTAGGCAAGAATATGTTTTTTGGCATTGTTGGAAACAGCCTTAGCAAATATTTGAATCGTGTTGAAATGAAAAGCTTTGATGCCGGTTCACTAAAAAATTTAGCTGCTCTGTCAACAAAAGTTCCTGAACTCAAGAATGTTATATTTATCCCTGATGGAGATGTAAAAAAAGAATTTAAAGCTCATAAAAATATTCTTTTTCTGCCTGGCGAGAGTCGTCCAGAAACTCTTCTATATAATAATTTAAAAGATACCGACGATAAGCACAAATTTTGGAATAAATGCAATGCTGAATCTAATTCTTATAACCGTCAAGTTGCTATAATCAAAGAAGGAACCCCGCCAAAACCAAGGACGTCAAAAAAAGCAAAAAAGTGGTATAAAAATTGGTATAAAACGCAAAGTCCATTTTGGGGCAAAATGAACAATATTGCTTATAAAAAATGGGCTAATGATAATAAAGATGAATGTAAGAAATTTTGCCGGAAATTTTTCAAAATTCTAAACAAAGTATCACAGAAGCAAATACCAAAATCACTATTTGCAAAGATTTTAGAGAAATACGAATAGGAAATAAAAAGTCCCCGCCGCAAGCAGCGGAGTATCTAATTTCAAACAACATAATTGACCCCGCAAATATCTTTGCTGTAAATATTGAGCTGTCTTTTTTAAAAGATAGACTGGAGGCAATGTGAATCAACATTCGGAAAATGAACTTCTCGAAGCACAAATACGGGAATGCTATGGCCGTGTTGTCTGGACTCACAAAACCCAAGAGAAATGCGCTGATATACTTGCTAAGAAAAATAGCAGAATTAAACTTGCTCAAATTGTTTTATCTGTTTTAACAACAACTGGTATTTTTATCGCTGTTCTTGGAGATAAAAATTGGGTCGATATCCTTTTGATAAAGGTTATAAAAAGAGAAAAGAAAACAGCAAATTCCATGGACCCCATTATGTTGACTGTTATATTATTAAAGATGGTGTCTGTGTTGCACGGGAAAGGATTGATGTACCAATTATCAACATAAGATTCTAATTGATTAAATCGGAGGGGACAAGTTCTTGTCGGACCAAATTAAGGGCAAATTCGGACCTGTTATTGGTCTGTTCGAGAATTGGGAATAAGCTGAACAGATTTAGCGAAACAATTAGGAATGAGTCAGCCAGGAGTAGGATATGCTGCAAATAGAGGAGAAAAGATCGCTAAAAAACATAAATATCAGTTGTTATAGCAGGTTATCTACTTTCATGAACGCAAGTTTTTACTGAATAGAAAGGAAAGAGCGGAGCAAAGGGAGGATTTTCAATGCAAAATACAGGAGCAAAATTAGTTGAGATAAAAAGAAAGCTATCACGACTTCCAGGTTATAGGCTGGATGAAGTGAATAATTTCGTTGGTTTTCTACTATCGCGCGACAAGAGGGAGGGAAGGAAAAATATCCATATGAAAGGCATATGGGCTGGAAAAGGTTTTGAAAAAGTGGATGTTCAAAAAGAGATCAAGTCACTCAGAAAAGATATTTCAAAATCCATTTTAAAAAAAGGAAAATAACCGATGGATTATCTTGCGGATACAGTTACGGTTATTCGGCATTTTTCCGGGGTGGGGCGTATAGGTAAAAAGGCAAGAAGTATTTTGGAGGGTGTAGAAGAAGGAGACCATCATCTATTTCTTTCAACGATCTCTTTGGTTGAAATTCTCTATCTTTCCGAGAAGAACCGGATCAGGATTAATCTTGGAGAAACATTAGACATTATCAATGATTCCGCAAACTATTCCATTGCTGACTTGACGACCGAGATTGTGAAGTCTGCGGAAAAAATAGCTTTCCCGGATATTTTTGACCGTTTGATTATATCTACTGCGAAATAGTTCAACGCACCTATTTTAACAAGCGACAGGGCAATCCGCACCAGCGGCCTGGTTGAAGCCATATGGAGTTGATGAACGGCAGGAAGTGCGGGACATCCAGCGAGACGCCTATGAAAATTATATTATTGAGCGTCGCAAAATATTTATAGACGATAAAGACAGAGATAATCAGCATTTATTTCTTCTTCTGGGCTTTTTGTATCTTTGCCCAGGTATCGCGCAGGGTTACCGTTCGGTTAAATACCAGTTTGCTTTCAGATGAATCAACAGAATCAACACAGAAATAGCCCAGTCTTTCAAACTGGCATCTGCTTCCAGGCTCGGCTTTTTTTAGGCTTGGTTCAACTCGGCATGAGGTCAGGGTTTCCAGCGAGTTTGGATTCAAACAATCCTTGAAATCTTCAGCTTCTTTTTTGTCACTGGGATTTGCAATATTAAATAAATAATCATAAAGATGCACTTCTGCTTCTATTGAGTGAGCAGCAGAGACCCAGTGCAGAGTTGCCTTAACCTTTCGTCCGTCCGGGGAGTCACCGCCTTTTGTCTTTGGGTCATATGTGCAGTGAAGTTCTATAATTTCACCTGTCTGCTCATCCTTTACCACTTCCACGCATGTTATAAAATACGCATATCGCAGACGTACCTCGCGGCCGGGCGCCAGCCGGTAAAATTTTTTGGGCGGGTCCTCACGGAAATCTTCCTGTTCTATATAAAATACGCGAGAGAAAGGAACCTTTCGTGTCCCCATACTCGGATCTTCCGGGTTGTTAAGCGCGTCCAGCTCTTCCACAAGGTCTTCAGGATAATTGTCAATGACCACCTTAAGGGGACGAAGCACCGCCATTACGCGTGGGGCTCGTTTGTTCAGATCTTCCCGGACGCAATATTCGAGCAGGGCCATATCGACCATACTGTCTCTTTTAGCAACACCAATGCGGTCGCAGAAATTGCGTATTGACTCGGGTGTGTAGCCGCGTCTCCGCAAGCCGGAAAGCGTGGGCATTCGAGGATCATCCCATCCATTGACATGTCCCTTTTCTACAAGTTCCACAAGCTTCCTCTTGCTCAACACTGTGTAACTGAGATTGAGGCGGGCAAACTCTATTTGTTGTGGATGACATTCCACTTCAAGTTCATCAAGAAGCCAGTCATACAAAGAACGGTTGTTCTCAAATTCCAGCGTGCAGATGGAATGAGTGATACCTTCCATTGAATCTGAAAGACAGTGGCCAAAGTCATACATGGGATAAATGCACCACTTGTCGCCTGTCCTGTGATGGTAAACACGCCTGATACGGTACAGAGCAGGGTCCCTCATAATCAGGTTGGGTGCTGACATATCAATTTTTGCCCTGAGAACACAAAAGCCGTCTTCAAACTCTCCTGCTCTCATGCGCTCGAACAGATCAAGGTTTTCCTCGGCTGAGCGGTAACGATACGGACTTTCCATTCCCGGTTCCGTCAGAGTACCCCTGTATTTTCTTATTTTCTCGGGACTCAGGTTGCAGACGTAAGCTTTGCCTTTTTTGATCAATTGAACGGCAAACTGATACAATTGCTCAAAATAGTCAGACGTATAAAAAAGCCTGTCACTCCAGTCAAATCCAAGCCATTTGATATCTGATTTTATTGATTCCACATATTCAACATCTTCCTTGCTCGGATTGGTATCATCAAATCTTAAATTGCATATTCCATTGTTTTCGGCTGCAATACCGAAATTAAGACATATTGACTTTGCATGGCCGATATGCAGATAGCCGTTAGGCTCCGGTGGAAATCTGGTGACCACTTTGCCGTCGTTTTTGTTTGCCTTAATGTCTTCGGCAATAATATTTCGTATAAAGTCGGATGAAGGCTCGGGATTTGTATTGTTCGGTTTAGACATATATATTTTTCTCCATAATATGACCTAAATTGAGCAATTTTTTACTCGATCTTTACCAATCTTTTGCGCATCAAGGACTTGCAAAAAGTCTCGACATATCCATTGGTATGCCTACGATTTTCGCAAACCTTGCTGCATCAAGATCTCGGCACATTTCTTTGCAAAAGATCGCTCAACTTAGGTATGATAGTTTTGTAAAAAATTTATCTTGATTTTTCATAATAAGGCATAACTTCAGGTATCAATTCCCTAATATTATTTATTCGCGTTTCATCAGAAGGATGAGTGCTCATGAATTCCGGAGGGGCTTTTCCTTGTTTTTCCTGAGCCATTCTTTTCCAGAATTCTACTGTGGTATTAGGATCGTATCCAGCCATTGCCATGAAAATCATCCCTAAATGGTCGGCCTCATTTTCATGTAGTCTGCTATAGGGCAACATTAAGCCATACTGGGTGCCTATACCAAAAGCAGACATCCATAGCTGTTGGGTTGCTTCTGGTTTTTGCGCTATAGCTGTTGAAAGAGCCATGCCGCCAAGCTGAAGAGCCAGACCCTGGCTCATGCGTTCATTGCCATGACCTGCTATTGCATGAGCTATTTCATGCCCCATTACTACAGCAAGACCATTTTCGTCTCTGGTAATCGGCAGAATCCCAGTATATACAACGACCTTTCCTCCAGGCATGCACCAGGCATTTACCTCTTTGCTTTCAACAAGGTTAAATTCCCAGGAATAATTTTCAAGTTCTTCAGACATATTATTCTCAATAAAATATTTTTCCACAGCTTTTTGGATTCTTGCTCCAACAGATTTAACCATTTGAGCCTGCTTTTGATCTGTGCTTAATTTATGTGAATTAAGGAATTCGCCATACTGCTGCAGACTCATTGATAACATTGTAGAACCCGGAATAATGCTTAGCTGTTTTCTCCCGGTAATTGGCACTGTGGCGCAGGATAATAAAAAAATAGAACCAATTAATAATAGAAAATAGTTTTTTAATAGTTTCATGGTTGTTTATCATTAGGTTGTTAAATACTGTTCCCCAGACTTTTATCTTATACATAAGCCACATATCGTCAAGAACTAAATAGACTTGAACCAAACCGCATAAAAAAACAAAAGCGCATTAAATGCCTGATTTTGTTGTTGCTCACTCTAGTTCTCGTCCTTCAATTTCTTAATAAAACATGAAAACCTTTGCTTTTTTGACCAGAAATGCGTCATAAAGGATCTTGATCTCAGAAGGGATTGGTTTCATGAAATTATGCATATTCTGCATAACATTCATATTTGGAGTTATGTAGTTGGAAAACTATGATAAATCAAAAATAATCGTGACTACTCACGTAGTCAGGCTGAAGCTGTTTAGACTGAAGGCTGAAGGGGTCAGAAGTGCAGGATTGCCGTACTTTAGCGAAAACATCTGATTTTTGCACCAAACATGGCTTCAAAATGCGCTTTTTCCTAACAGTCTTCAGCCTTCAGCCTATCCACCTAAGTAGTTACAAATAATCTTTGTAAAGTTTTTATTTCCAGATAGTTATACTGAAACTATCTACTAATTGGTTAGCCAATAAATAAAAATAGGAGTTAAAAATGGTACAGATAGCTGAAATAAAAAAAGAAATTGAAGAATTGCCCAAACAGGAATATGTCAATTTGAGGCAGTGGTTTGCTAAAAAGGACTGGGAGATATGGGATATGCAAATTAAAGAGGACTCAAATTCAGGGAAATTAGACTTCTTAGCCAAAGAAGCTCTGCATGAAAAGAATAATGACAATTTAAAGGCTTTGTAAATGCATAGAACGAGTTCTCGGTTTTGGAAATGCTTTGACAAGCTTCCATCTTCTATCCGGAAAACATCTGATGAAAATTTTGAACTTTTGAAGAACAATCCTTATCATCCTTCACTTCATTTCAAAAAGATTGGTTCCTTTTGGTCAGTTCGAATCGGTCTAAACTACAGAGCTCTTGCAATAGAAGATGGAGAAGACTTTATTTGGGTATGGAATTGGAAATCATGATGAATATGAAAAAATGCTAAAATGATGAAAATATTGGCTATCGGGATAGGGACGCCCATCGCTAAAACGTAATGGGTGTCGCATCTTAGGAAAAAATTGATTGGTCTTCGCAAGAAAGCTGGTTTAACCTAAGAAGAGCTTGCCAAGAGACTACATACACAGAAAAGTAATATTTCTCGTCTTGAGAATGTACATTCAAAAATATCGCCAAAGCTATCAACAATAGAAGAGTATGCCAAGGCAGTTGGGTTTAAATTGGAACTCGATTTTGTACCCCAATAAACTTTAAAACCACACAAAATCGGATTAACTCTGACTGAAAAAGGCGGGACATTTTTTGCTTTTAACAATGTTTGTTGTGGGTTTTTTCAGCAGGTTATGCGAGACGCTGGACGTAAATGCCCTAAATAAAGTAGCGAAAGTTAGGAACGTGGACGAAATAACTTCCCCAACTATACATCACAGCTTCAGGCCGCCTTTGTCCGGTCTCAAATCACAAAAATATTGAAATAGCTCGCTATTCCTTCAACTTTTGTGATCTGAGATCGAACAAATTCGACCCAAATCTGTGCGCCTACTTGAGGAAGTTAATTCGTCCACGTTCCTTAGTAATTAAATTCGACGCTCCGATTGTCAGTGATCATATCTTGAAAAAATAAAAAGGGAGGTTTGGCATGGTAAAGGCTTTTTCAGATTTTAACGGATTGGAGATGTTCTTCCTGGCATGTGCCTTCATTGGCGGGTTCTTCGTTCTCGTAAAACTCTTTCTGCAATTTATTGGTGGCCATACTGACACAGATGTTGGTGTGCACAGCAATATCGATATTGATACTGCGCACGTGGATTCTGACGTGGGTTTTCGCTTACTCTCCATGCATGGACTCTCCGCATTTTTTATGATGTTCGGTTTAGTCGGGCTCGCCCTTTACCGACAGAGCCAGGTTGGGGTTATAATCTCCATTATCGGGGCGGTGGCAGCAGGAATGGTCTCGGTGTGGGTCATCGGCAAGCTATTCCAGGTGGCTGCGCGCCTGCAATCCAGCGGTACGCTCAAAATCGCTGACGCCGTGAGTAGCACAGGGACCGTTTACCTCACCATCCCCGAAGGGGGATCTGGGCGGGTCAGCCTCAATTTTCGAAACCGTCTTCGCGAATTCGATGCTACCGAAAAAAATGGGGCTGAGGTGCCCACCGGCACTCCGGTACGTGTAGTTCAGGTAAACGCTAATATTCTTGTAGTAGAAATTATTACATAAAAAAAGGAGTAGTCATGTTCGATTTTTGGATTTTTCCCATTGCCGCTTTCCTTATTCTGATTGTATCGACCATCACCTTCCTGGCCTCTCGGTATAAACGTTGTCCATCGGACAAGATACTGGTGGTCTACGGTAAAGTTGGGGAGGGACAATCGGCAAATTGTATCCACGGAGGCGGCGCTCTTATCTGGCCGTTGATTCAGGATTATGCTTACATCAGCCTGACACCGATGACTATCGGCATTCCCCTGCAGAAAGCCCTTTCTTTACAGAATATACGCATTAACGTTCCCTCCACTTTCACGGTCGGCATCAGCACTGAACCAGAGATCATGACCTCCGCTGCCGAGCGTTTGCTCCACCTCTCGCAGGCTGAAATTGAGGAGATGGCAAAAGAAATCATCTTTGGCCAGTTGCGCCTCACCGTGGCTTCGTTGACCATCGAGCAGATCAATCAGGACCGCGAGAGTTTTCTGGACTCGGTCCGCAAGAATGTTTCTCCGGAGCTGAATAAAATCGGCCTGTTCCTGATTAACGTCAACATTACCGATATCACAGATCAGTCGGGGTACATTGATTCTATCGGTAAGAAAGCAGCTTCCGAGGCGATTAACCAAGCCAAGGTCGATGTTGCCGAACAGGAAAAGCTGGGTGCTATTGGTGAGGCCGAAGCGACCAAGGTGAAAGAAATCAGGGTGGCGGAAAATGTGGCCGAGTCAAAAAAAGGTAAGAAAAAGGCCGAGGCTGACCAGCGTGTTTTTGTCCAGCAACAGGAGACGGAAGCCACGATCGGTGAGGCTGCAGCCAACCGTGATAAAGAGATTAAAGTTGCTGAAAATGTGGCTGAGTCGGCAAAGGGCCAGAAAAAGGCCGAGGCTGATCGACGTATCGTTGTTCAACAACAGGAAGCTCAAGCTGTGGACGGCGAAAACCACGCTAAGGCTGATATCGCCGATGCCAATGCTGAACTAACAGTGAAACAGGCATCTGCCTTGCAACTAGGCGAGGTAGCGCGGCGCGAGGCAGAGGTTGAGATTCAGAAAGCACAATATAAGGCCGAACAGGAAAGGCTCAACGCTGAAGAAGTGGTACGCCAGGAAATTGATAAGAAAAAAGTTGAGATTGCTGCCGAAGCCGAAGCCGAAAAAACCCGCCGCGAGGCAAAAGGTCAGGCCGATGCCATCCTTCTTAAATATCAGGCCGAGGCCGAGGGTGTGCGTCAGGTGCTTGAAAGTAAGGCTGCCGGATATTTTAATCTGGTTAAGGGATGCAATGGCGATGCAAAAGCGGCGGCTACCCTGCTTATGACCGAAAAAATTGAACAAATTGTACAACTTCAAGTAGAGGCTATTCGCAACATCAAAATAGACAAAGTCACGGTCTGGGATCCTGCCGGAGGTGGCAAAGACAGCACAGCCACCTCAAACTTTCTTTCCGGGTTGATCAAAAGTTTACCGCCACTGCACGACGTGGCTGCTATGGCTGGGATTGAACTTCCCAAGTACCTTGGCGAAATTGTTTCGGAAAAAGCGGCACAGAAAACATCTCAAGATAAAACGGCTTCCAGCGAAAACGCTTAACTTGCTGCTATCACCGCTATTGCTCACATAGGAAAGAAGCAAAACAAAAAATGGTAGCATTCTCGCATGACCAAGCAAATGCAGCCGACTCGTAAACTCGCGGCTAATTTGTGGGTTAAAAAAAACAAAATTTCATTTTTAAAAAAGGAATTCCGCTTGAAAAATTACAAAAATATTATTGCTCTGATTCTGGTCGTTTTTTTACTTTCAGCAAGCCAGGCAAATGCAGAAGGTAAATGGTGGGAGAAAGGGATTAATCTTTTTAAAACACAGAACAAAATATCAAAAGAACCCAGTATCGGTGAAATTGGTGAGGCATTTAAGGTAGCGCTTCGTATCGGCTCCGAAAATGTAGTTAAAAAGTTAGGCGATGTTGATGGTTTCAATGCTGATTCTGCTGTTCACATACCATTGCCAAAGGAATTAAATACTGTAAAGACAATGTTAGCTAAAGTTGGGATGTCTCGAATAGTTGATGACCTTGAACTAAAACTTAACCGCGCAGCTGAAGCCTCAACCCCAAAGGCTAAAGAACTTTTTTGGCAGTCAATCACTGAAATGACGTTTGACGACATTAAGGGTATTTATGAAGGCTCCGAAGATTCCGCAACAAGATATTTTCAGGGAAAAATGTCTCCATCGTTGAGCAAAGAAATGCGTCCGATAGTTGAAGAAAGCCTGTCAAATGTGGGAGCAATTCAAGCTTTTGACAACGTAATGGACAAATATCAAACTTTGCCATTTGTGCCAGATGTAAAAGCAAATTTAACAGACCATGTTGTTCGAAAAGGAATGGATGGCATATTCTATTATATTGCAAAAGAGGAAGCTGCTATTCGAAAAAATCCTGTGAAACAAACTACCGACTTGTTGAAGAAAGTGTTTGGCGCTAAGTGATTATAATTTTTTCCATGCCGGGCAAGAAAAAAATTAAAGCATTCAAAAATGGCCGAAAAAAATATTTTGCAAATACTTGCCCCAAATGCGGGGTTTTGTATGAAGGGATCGGTATAAGATTTCAACCGATGTTACAAAAAATAAATTGAAGATTATTGGTGGATATATGGAGAGGTTAAGGGACATACGACAACGGTTTTTAAGTATTTATTCATTTCATCTTGGCTTATTATGACAACAGGACGTACTTTTTTAATTTCGCTTCCTATCGTGGGGTTGAGGTCAGCAAAATATATTTCGTACCTTTTAATGTTCAAAGTCTTCATCCTCTAATCCGTCAATAAGCGTTGTGTCAAAATCGTCCCAATCTTCTTTTTCATTAGCCATGGCTTTATATGTATTTTCCCAAGAAAGTTTATTGTCGTCTTTCTTTCGAAGAAGCAGTCCACTGTCTGTTTCTTCAAGCAAAAGGGAATTATTAAGACCATATTTTTGAAGGAGTGCTTTGGGTATGCGCACTCCCTTAGAATTTCCAATAGGGACAAGTTTAATATCTCTTGAACGTATTTGTTTTTCCATAGGTATTGTTCCTTAAATTATTATTGAATTTTTATGTAATCATTGTAATTATATTTGTTGATAACGTCAAGTTTAGATACAACTTTTTATTAGACACGTATTATATTGAAATAGCGAGCATTTCGCACAATAAATCGTTGAGCAGATGCCTAATTTCATGCGGCTTTCAAAGGAAGTTATGTGCAAGAATCTACTGGAATATCGTAATTCACATGTGGCTATTCCCAACTATTAATTATTACCCAAAAGAAAGGAGAAAATTATGAAAGATAGGTTTTGCTTTATTCTGTCCATTGTAACATTACTGATGGTTTGTAGTTGGCCTGTTTATGCTGAACAACAACAGGACTTTTTTTCATCGAGTCTCCACCACACTGGTGAAGGAATGCGATATTGGTATGAGGCTAAGGATGGCTTCATGGCGATAACAGGCGTTCCGTATGAAAAGCTTGGCTGTAAAAATTGCCATGTGAAAGGGTGTAATGACTGTCATCTTAAAAAAACAGAAAAGGGTCTTGTTTACTCACTGGAAATGGCCCGGGAC
>Ga0255423_10200_pt1 | contig 10877 bp, 8 predicted proteins | sample ANMaggSeSYBR02H3_FD_182659 | JGI IMG/M metagenome (GOLD analysis project Ga0255423, IMG submission 182659) | Sediment cell enrichment communities from methane seep in Santa Monica Basin, California, United Staets - ANME aggregate JGI... | ecosystem: Environmental > Aquatic > Marine > Cold seeps >...
CTCTTGTTTTTAGAGAAGTTGTTCTTTATAATAATACTTTTTTTATGATTTTTTTGAATCAACATGCCCCCATTTAGTATTTGCATAATTGTTTTTTTGAAAGACCCAATTCTTTCCACTTCCTTGGTCTCCTGGACCTACTGATATCTCAATTTCATATGAATCTTCAATTTTATTATATTCTCCTCCTATTATGTCATTGTGTCCCATTTTTTTATATTTTGTTGTTGAAGTAATATTTATGCCATTAAAACCAGCATAAATATCAGAAGCATTTGCAAAAGCACCAAACCCATAACCAACATTTTGCATAAAAGTATTTCCGCTTTTTCCGATATATCCCCATTCATTTTGCGTAATATTATAAGAACCGGCACCAAAACCTACATTTACATCAGTCATACCTCCACTAAGGGCAGCCATACCCGTAGAATTTATATATGATCCCGCAACCATGCTTGCAGTATTTGCCATAAAACCGCCGGAAGCGGCAATTTCAGATGCAATACCACCAGATACAGCACCAATTACAGCTCCTCCGACTATATATCCTGCCATACTCCAACCTGTTGCACCCATAGCATTACCTATTTGATATCCGGAATATCCTCCAAGAATCCCTCCAATAACCATTTGCACCCATTCCCCATCAGGATCATTAAACTTCAAAGGATTATTATATGCATAAGAATACCGATTAAAATTCTGCGTAAAATCCGGTGCTTGTATGTAGTTGTCGGGGGAGAGCATGCGACCAAGTATGGGGTCGTATAAGCGGCCGTTCATGTTTATTAAACCGAATTGGGGTAACATTTCGTGTCCTGTATAACCTCTACCATTGATTATTGATGATTGATTATTTATTATTTCCCATGTTTCGGGGTCTCGCATTCTGCCCCATGCATCGAATGATTGTTCGGCAAGCAGGTAGCCGGTGGCATCTGTTATGTGTGTTATTGAGCCGAGGTGGTCGGTGTAGGTGTAGAGCATTTTTTCTGCTCCGTTTTTAACTTTAAAAATTGCTCCTCCAGGTAAAAAATTATATTCTGTTACTTCACCCGTTAGGTTGTCAATTGTTTTTTCGTAACTTCCGAAAAAGTATTTTGTTTTTATTAATACATCTTGTTCTTTTAATTCGGTTTTTTTTCTTTGGTTGCTTAAGCCATATGTAAAATCTATATGAAAATTGCCTTCGGTTATTTGGATAACTTTGTTGAAGGGTGTGTAATTTATATCTTGGTTTTGTGAGGGTATATATGTGTTTCCTGTAACATGTTTTACTGAGTGTATTTTATTTGGATCGTATGTATATGTGCCGGCATCTGTTTTGTTTTCAATATTTCCGGTAGGATTATCGTAATTAATTGTATTTACGGTTGTGCTGTTTTGTTTTATTGTGTGCAAACGATTATCATCGTAAGTGAAACTTTCGGTATTACTGTGTATATGGTCAATTCTGCTTAAAAGATTTGCTGTTGTTGTTTCAAAATTATATTCAATATCTTGTATTGTGCCTGTTACAACAGTTTCGGGACGGTGGTAATTATCATATGTTTTATCTGTTGTTAATCCGTTGCCTTTTTCTAATACTTTAATCTGCCCGAGGGCATTCATTTCTATAGGTTTCCAAATTAAACCGCTGTTATCTGCTCTTTTTATTTGTTCAAGATAACCGTTGCTTTTGTAGTGTTTTGTATAAGCAAAACCGGAAGGATATGTCATACGGTTTATACGACCGAGATTATCGTAGTTGTAGGAGTATGTATAATCTTCGTTTTCAAATGTTTCGGTTACTGATGAGAGGCGGCTTAGATTGTCGTAGGTGTAGGTCTTTGAGTTTGCCTCGCTTTTGACCCCTAAATCCCCTGAAAGGGGACTTAAGCCCCCTTTCAGGAGGTTGGGGGTCATTATTTCACCTGCAAGCATCCCCAAAGCATTTGGAGCAGTATCATATACATAATCAGTTATTCCTTCTGTACCTGATTTTTTAATTATTCTGCCTGCAATATCATATTCCATATCATGAATATTTCCGTTTGCATCGGTTTGTTTTGTTATATTTGAAAACGCATCGTATTCATATAATATTGTGCCGGCATCGGGGTCTGTAAGAGTTTTTTTATTGCCGTAATTATCATAACCGATAACAACTACTGCTCCTCCGGGTGCTGTTATTGTTTGGGGTAATCCGGCAGAGTTGTAGTCGTAGTTTATTTCGCCTCCGTTGTCTTCTGCTTTTATTACTTGCCCGAGAGAATTTATTGTACTTGTTTTAAATGTATTATCAGGAAAATCTATTCTTGTTACTTTTGGATTATCTTCATCGTAGGTATAATTTACTGTTCCTGTTGGTGCAATTATGCATAATTGTCTGCCGTAATTATCGAATCCAAATCCTGTATAATTAACTGTTTCACCTTTAAAATGCGGTTCAAAGGTTTTGTAAACTTGTCCGTTGTCATCATAGTGAATAATTGATATTATTGTTTCATTTTTAAAACCGCTGCTTTTTGTTCTTATTTTTCTTCCGAGTATATCGTAATAAGTTGTTACCGGTGCTTCTCCTTCGGCATTTGTTATAACATAAGTGAGTGCATTTGATATTTCTGTGTCTGTGTACCATTTTGTTGTTTGGTATGCTTTTGTACCGTCGGGTAGTTCTGTTTCAATAAGACTTCCGAAAGCATCATATTTAAACTTTGTTATATGTCCGTTTATATCTGTTTGTGTTAAAATATTTCCTGTTTCTTCATCGTAGGTTTTTGAACTTGTAAAATTGAGAGGATCAGTTTGGTTTAATACAAAACGATTTTTGCTGTCGTAGCCGAAACTTGCATTTCTTGTTTCTTCGCCGGGAGCGGAAATACTTGTATTTATAGCATTACCGAAACTGTTATACAAATACTCTGTTGTAATTTTATTAATTGCATCATCGGGGTCGGCAATGCTTTTCTTTAAAAGGCCGTTGCCGAAATATTCAAATTCGGATGTTCTTGTATAAAGAGGTTTTCCGGTTGCTGTTTTTTTTATAATTGTTTTTTCGGGTTTTGTAGGTAACCATGCACCCGCTGTTATATAATCTTGATATAATGTTTCGGTATTGCCTTCATCGTCATAATTAACATAAGAACGAGTAAGATTTCCGTTGCTGTCGTAAGTAACATTTGAACTTACAGTTGTATTTGTCAGGTGGTTTGTATTTTCTGTTTCTTTGGGATATGTAAAAATTCTTTTGTTGCCGAGATGTTGTGTGATTTGGTTTAATACTGTGCTTGATGAAATATATGTATATGTAGAAGAACTGTGTTGGTTATAAAATTTTTTTGAATATAAAGGGTAGCTGTTAAAGTAACTTGTGTTATATGTAAACTTGGTTTCAGTTCCTATTCTTGTTCTTGAATTTATTGAAATAATTTTCATAAACCCCAAAAATCCTTTTCCTTGTTTGTGGATTTTTGCTCTTTCGTATTTGTAATTTTGTATTGTTGTGCTGGTACTGTAACCGTTAGGTACAATAAGATTTTTTACGACATATAAAGCTCCTTGAAAATCAATAACCGGATAATTTGCACCGGTGCCTTTTGTATAAACATCACTGCTCGTAATAGGCTTATATTCAAATTGTGTTTTATTATTATAACCGTTTGTTATGGATTTTACGAGATGTTTTTGTTCGTAAGGATGAAAGTAAATTATTTTTCTGTCATATTCAAAATATCCGGTATTTAACAAGCAATCTTGCTTTCCGTCACCGTTAAAATCAGCATTAACAAAAAAATGATATAGATATGGGTAAACATTAGGTATGTTATTGGGTTCTTTATGAAATGAATTTCCTTGACTGTAAAAAATATTAAATCTTGAGTTATTTCCACTCAAAAGATATTGCTCTAACACATCAGCTTTTCCGTCGCCGTTATAGTCTGCAACTATATAATTATCATTACTATAAGATTGTTCAGGATCATTATTGTGGTCAAAATTACAATCAGGATTACCTGACCATGCATATGAATTGCCTGTTGAAAGATGTATTTTCCAACCGATATTCTGATATGAAGTCCATGTCATTATATCTGTTTTACCGTCGCCGTTAAAATCGCCGTTATATATTCTGTGGTTTTTTGTCGGAAAACCTCCGTTATATATTTGTTTCATATAATCCTGCCCAAATTCTACTTCTTCAAATTCGAGAATACGACATGCATATTCATCCCATCTGTCATAAATAAACATTATATCTGATTTTCCGTTGCCGTTAAAATCCACTACATATAATTTTTCAATAAAATCACCATTAGATGTATTGTTTTCAATTAATAAAAGATGATGAGACCAATCATCTGATGTTATAAAAATCTTGTATTTGCTGTAATTATCTTCTTTTGTCAATACTATCCAGTCAGTTTTTCCGTCTCCGTTAAAATCTCCGAAATTATATTTTCTCTCATAAGCACCATAACTTTCATAAGTTATTAAGTGTTCAAATTGGTTGCCGTTTGAAATTAAAATTGCATCATAATGTGTATTATTACCATCATTAAAAGTAACTTTTAAAATGTCAGTTTTCCCGTCACCGTTATAATCTCCGGGATAGCATTTAATATGTCGATTAAGAAATCCTTCTTGTTGTAAATGAAAATCTCCGTTATTATCAACAGTATAATATTGCCATTTTTCATAAATAATATTCCAACGTCTGTCATATTGCAAAGTTCCTTCTTCATCTTTTTTCTTTAGAGTAACAAATAAGTCTGTTTTTCCGTCACCGTTATAATCTCCGGGGTAATAATCATATTCTCCTTGATAATTATTTCCACCTATTAAGTGAATTGTTGAAGATGTTGATGAATTTGTTTCATTTCCCCATTCAATTTTCGTAGTATTAATTGTCTTATTTCTGTCTTCATAGAGTTGAATTTCGGAAAGACGTGAAAAGGAATTAAAATTATATTTAAATGTATATTTTCTGATGAGATAATTGTTGTTATATATTTTAATATCAGACATAATAAGACTGTTTTTATAAGCTGTCCCGGCAATATAAAGGATACTTGGATCATTTCTTTCAGTATAAAGAAATTTAACCTTATTATAAGAGTTAAAACCTGAATTAAAAGTGTAATCAATAACCAACGGATAATACATACCTTTATATTCTCTGTATGTAATTGTATAATAGTTCCCGAGAGGGTCTGATACTTTGTTTAAAAGCCAATACATAACATCATCATCTCCCGGGTCTTTTGCCTTTGCATTACCGGGATATATATATTGTAATGTATTACCGGCTTTAGTTTCAACTTCAAATAATGCAGGTCCGTTACCGCTTCCCGAATGAAAAAACGAAACTATTTTTGAAAAGATTTCATTTTCAGTATGATATTCTGTACAATCGTCTCCGTAAGTACCATTAGTTGCAATTAATCGTTGCCCGTCTAATACAAAACGATCATTTCCGTCAAAGTTAACTCCTCCGACAAATCCATCATGATACAAGGTTGCGGGAATACGAGTAATAGTTGAAAATCCGGCGATTGTCCATCCTTTACCCAACATCCCGTCTCCCGATTGGCTGTTGTAAACAATTGATAAACCGGGCATCATACCGGCTGTTCCGGGCGGTAATGCAATTGGTATGTTATATGTTGCAGCTCCCGTCGGGCTTACATTTACACTTCCGGGCAGGCTGCCTACCGGTAAATTGGTGCTGAAAGGTGTTTGTGCATTAGAATAAGGTGTACCGAAAATAAGAGAAGGATTTATTTTACCAATAAAACTTTTGCCGGGCTCTGCTGTATGTTTAAAACCATATTTCAGTTTTATGTAATCGCGAGCAATATATGTATCGTTTTCTCCTGTATGATCTGCACTCAATTCCCAATATTCACTAGTTAATATCCCTTTATTGTTTTGAGAAAAGCCTTTTAAGAAAAATATATTGGAGAAGATAATTGCTATGTATATTATTTTTTTCATTTTATTATTTTATTGTTTTGTTGCATACTGTGGACAGCAAATTATTGACTGCCCGCTGTGGATTATCCACTACTATTAATTTATTAGAAATGACTTAAAGTTTTTGTTTCTAAAATGATTTATATGTGTCTATTACGTAGTTATTTATATATTCATGGTCTAATGAAGTCGAATCTCTTCTGAATATTAATTGATTATCGCTGTACTCTAATACTTTGCATTTATCCATTATTTCACTAATCGTGTATGTTGTTGTATCAACTGTATATGAATATGTTTTTAATAAATTCACAATTTCAGAATAGTTATCTGAAGATGAAATATACCACTTCCATTGAAAAATTGTATCATAACAAATCAAATATTTTTTATATATACTGTCTTTTAGAAACTCATAATAGGTATTTCTTGAACATTCAAGAGTATCTTCGACATAACTATAATTTACATAAAACAATTCATCATGTCTATCATATAATTCTATTTTATCTAATCTCCATTTATGTTCAATTAATATTTCTTCAAGCGGTCTTTTTTCTTCAAGCGGTTTTTCTTCTTCAATTTTATCTTTTTTGCATGTTGAAAATATGCTTATTGCTACTATTATTAGAATTGCTGTTGTTATTAGTTTTGTTGTTTTCATGATATTTATATTGTTTATTTTGACGCTGATTTATGATGATTGTTATGATTTTATTGTTTTTTGACGCTGATTTACGCTGATTGTTATGATTTTTTTTATTTATTTATTGTTGTATTGTTACACTGTTTAATTGTTTTTATACTTGACTGCTTATTGCAAAACTGCCTACTGCCGACTGTGAACTGCCTACTGCCTATCATTCCTAAATTCCTGTAACACTGTCACACTAAATTATTTCATTGATTTATTATATTCCGTACCTGACGGCACTTTTTCATCCTCGTTTGTTCTTTTTTACCGATATTCAGTCCCTAAAGGGACAACTGCCCACTGTTGACTGTGAACTGCCGACTGCCGACTGCAAAACTGCCGACTGCAAACTTCCTACTCCTTCACAACCATAAATTCAGCCTTGCTTTTACCCGATATTATCTTTAAAATATACATACCCGCAGTATTATTGCTTAAATTTATTGTTGTTTTATAATTTTTTGTTTTCTTACTTTTTATTAATTTTCCGTTAATATCATACAACTGTAATAATATTTTTTCTTCAATTTTTATATTTGTAAATTGTACAGTAAGAAGTTCTTCTGTCGGGTTAGGATAAATTGTTATGTTTCCTTTACCGAATTTATCTTCAACATGTGTTGTTTTATCATAATTATCTTTATATTCATCATCGGGGATTTTTAAAGTAACTGTTTGCCGTGTAATGCGGTTTCCGGCATCATCGTATGTATAGCTCACTTGTGTTTGTGCATACATTAATTGTGTTAAAAATATGCTTGCTGTTAATAGTAGTAATTGTTTCATATTTATTTTCATTGTTAAATTGTTCTTAGACGCTGATTTACGCTGATTGTTATGATTTTATTGTTTTTTGACGCTGATTTATGATGATTGTTATGATTTTATTGTTTTTTGACGCTGATTTATGATGATTGTTATGATTTTTTTTGACTGCCGACTGCCGACTGCTTATCATTCCTAAATTCCTGTAACACTATCACACTAAATTACTTTATTGATTTATTATATTCCGTACCTGACGGCACGTTTATTATCCTTATTTGTTCTTTTTACCAATATTCAGTCCCCAAAGGGACAACTGCCGGCTGCCGACTGCAAAACTGCCTACTGCTGACTGCCGACTGCAAGACTGCCTACTGCCTACTGCCAACTGCTTCCTCCAACCTCTTAATCCTCTTATTCTGCTCAATTATATAAAGTGTGAGTTCTTCAATTTTTTGCATTTGTAATTTTATCATTTCACTTGTTTCTAATCCGTTTTCTATCATTTTTTCTTCCGAAGGAATATTAGGTAAATGCCCGTGTTGTGAAATGAATTGCTCTGTTTCTTCAATGCTCATTAAGTTGTAGTCTTTTTTAAATACGATGTCTTTCCATTCGTTTAGTTCGATTATAACTTCAGAACAACTGACCTAAGAAAACAATTATAGATACAATAAATTGTGTTTTAGATTATTATAAAAATAATGTATCTTTGCAATCGGATTTAATAATGATACCAAGATGCCACAAACACGACTACCATTTTTCCCTGATGATATAGAATTAATAAACACTTATATTGGAGTGCAAAAAAAAAGAACGGCATTGTTTATTACTTCAATGGAATGATGCCCGTTTTCCAACATCCGAAGGACGATTATGCAAGTTTTCGATTATTTACAAGCCAACTTGTGGTAAACGGTAATGTTAAACAAGTTGAAATTGTTCGTGCATTTGATGTTAGTGCAATAAGCGTAAAGCGATGGGTAAAAAAATATAGAGAAAAAGGAGCAGAGGCTTTTTTTTATTAAAGAAGCAACACCAACCAAGAGTATTAACTGCAGAAACTGTCTCACAGATAGTATATTACCTAAGTATGGGTGAAGAATTAGAATATATTTGTGAGTTATTAAATTTAAAAATTGATACAGTTCGCAAAGCTATACAACAAGGTCGAATAATTATACCGGATATTCAATTTGAAGCTGATGATTCTCCTTTCACTAAAAGCGAACGAAATATTTTAGATGACGGGCAGCAAATGGGCAAAGCCTGTTCGAATGCCACAGAAAGAGTTCTCTGTGCAAAAACAGGAACAAGTTGTGAATTAAAATTTTCCAATCAAACCGACCTGCAACACGCCGGGGTATTATTAGCATTGCCTGCCTTATTATCACAAGGATTATTAAAATATGAAGAAGATTTTTCATTAGAAAAAGGATACTATCCTACAAGCAGTATTTTTTTATCCCTTGCCATACTTGCTTTACTAAGAATAAAAACACTTTCGGGAGTAAACAGCTTACCCTCCGGAGAACTCGGCAGAATAATAGGTTTAGACAGAATACCGGAAGTAAAAACCCTCAGAACACGGATTGCACAATTTTCTGAGATTACAGATGTTAGTGATTGGGAGTTGAATTTGAGTAAAGATTGGATGGAAGACAATCCCGAATTGAGTGCTGTTTTATATATAGACGGACATGTAAAATTATATTACGGAAAAGACAAATCACCTCCAAAACGATTTGTCAGCAGAATGAGATTAAGCCTGAGCGGCACAACAGATTATTGGGTTAATGATGCCTTAGGACAACCATTTTTTGTTATAAACAAAACAATTAGTAAAGGACTGATTGCCGCTATAAAAGATGATTTTACAGACAGGTTTATTAAAGATGTTCCGAACCAACCGAGTGATGATGAATTATCGGAAGATAAATATAAAAGCAGATTTATGCTTGTATTTGACAGAGAAGGATACAGTCCGGATTTCTTTTATGATTTATGGCAAAAACGAATAGCAATATCGACATATAAAAAGAATGTAAAAGAAAAGTGGGACGAAGATGAATTTTCTGAATATACAGGAAAACTTTTTCAAATATATGATGCAAGAATTTGGAATTGATACACTTGTAAGTTATTTTAAAGAAAAAATCAGTGATACATCAATTTTAGTAAATCCGGAATACAGGACACTTGAAAATCTAAGAAAAAAACTAACATCAAAACTAAATCGCATCAAAGCAAAATTTTCAACATTAGTATTAGCAGACACTCCGATAGATAAGAATAAATTGGAAAAATATCTTACTCAAAAAGAAGAATTAAAAACAGAAATAGAACAGTATGAAACAGAAATAGAGAAAGTTAAAGAGCAAAAAAAAGATGTTCCATATAAATTACCTTATGGAGAGTTACCTGAAAATGAAAAAATTTGATAAAGTTATAAATCAGAGAAAACATTTTTTGGATACCATAAAACTAATAGCTTACAGAGCAGAAACAGCTTTATCCGGTATGATTAAGCAACACATGTCTCATCAGGACGAATCAAGGCTTTTATTGAAACAGATTTACAAGACGGATGCAAATTTAAAAGTAGATAAAGAAAAAATGAGATTAATTATAGAAATACATAAATTAGCTCATTGGAAAGATGATAAAATTTTAGAAAAACTTTGCGAAGAAATGAACCAAACTGAAACGAAATTTCCGGATACAAATCTTGTACTTTTCTATAAAACGGTATCATCTTAAATCCGCTTAGGTCAGTTGTTCTGAACTTCTTCGGTTGATATTCTTCCGTTAACTGATAATTTTTCATATGGGTCTGCTGTTCCAATCCCAACTTTTCCGTTAAGAATAATATTACCTGATGTTTTAAGGTTTATGTTTCTGCCTTGATATGTATAAATAGTAAAATCATTTGCTTTCCCGTAATAATTTTCATTTTTATTATACATTAAACCCGCAAACATATCTCCTGAAGTATTACCGAGTCGGATAAATTCATAGTTATAATCGATTTTTCCGCAAATCATATCCTTTACTTTAATTGCACCGTTTACATCAAGTTTTGCATTAGGATTTGTTGTACCTATACCAACATTCCCTGCTGTTGGATTAAGGGAAAGGTTTGAAGGAACGGTTCCTATATCAATTGACTGTATATAGGCACATCTTTCATCTGTATCTGCTCCCATATACATACATTGGTCATTTCCTTTGATCATTATTGCATGTGTTCCCCATTCATTGACTGTTACATCTCCTTCATAATTAATTTGTAATTTACCATATTTGGGGTTTGTAGTCCCAATCCCCACATTTCTGTTTTTATGAAAAGCCATTATTACAGAACCCGCAGTTCCTATTGCACTGCTTGAACTTGTATTCTCAATTGTAAATACATTTTCAGTTCTGTTTGAAAACAGAGAAAAATGTGCCAACCCGT
>Ga0255423_10202_pt1 | contig 10828 bp, 13 predicted proteins | sample ANMaggSeSYBR02H3_FD_182659 | JGI IMG/M metagenome (GOLD analysis project Ga0255423, IMG submission 182659) | Sediment cell enrichment communities from methane seep in Santa Monica Basin, California, United Staets - ANME aggregate JGI... | ecosystem: Environmental > Aquatic > Marine > Cold seeps >...
CTGATCGAGATGGAAAAATTTAAAAGTTAAAAAGAGAAAAATAGGAATGTAACCACAACCCTATGTTTGTTCCTATCTTCTTTTATTCTCGCCACCGAGGTAGTTCTGGCATCATTTCATCAGCAATTTTTTCGGCTTCCTCTCTCGTTTTACCCATAAACTGCATCGCTGATTTTATACTTCCTTCTCTCACCTGTTCTTTAGTCGCCAACTCACCACTTTGCTGGTCCTGGCAGTGGATGCAATACCTATCATCAAATTTAGATGTCGTCTTTTCATCAAGCGGCATCCCGCAACTTTCACATTGTTTCATTTTTGCGTCTTCATCGCATTCCCAGAGTCCAAATGTGTTATTTTCCGTGTCAATACAAACAGCAGCATATCCTATACCGGGTATAGCCATCTTGGGAACAACTACTTTACCACCGAGTTTTTCAACTTTGACAATATGTTCATCCACTGACGGAACATCAACATAGTTGACAATCGTATCTTGTGGTTCTTCTCTTTTTACCAGTCCGCCATCAAGACCTTCCTCACCGTTTTCAGCGGTAGTGGTAATCGCATAGTAATCTATTGGTCCCGGAAATTTTTCAATTTTCCAATCAAATAGTTCGGCGTAGAACTTTTTCGCTCGTTCCACGTCATCTGCCTGTACTATAAAATGGGTTATTGTTGACATTACTATTTACCTCCCTTTTATGACTTAACTTCGTCTTTTAAATAACTTTGTTTTACAAAGGCGGAGGTTTGGAATATTATATAACGTTGTGCAGCTACACGAAATTTAAGACAACGGGAGCCAATTTGGACAAAGCGAAGCGGAGTCGTGTAGCTGCTGTTGTGCGATGGAGTGAGCCATTATTTTTCAGCAATAACCAGCGTCTCAAAATCTTCAGTTGTAAGTTTATCATTCCTTGAAAAGGCTCCGAGTTTTGCTCCATAAATATCAATCTTTTTAAATTCGAGTGATTTTAATAGCCATGTAATTTCACAAGGCACATAATATCTTTCATTACATTCCAATTCTTTCTTATTTCCAAAATCATCTTCTACTGTTGTAATATTGAAATCCCGAAATGTCATCAAATCAAAAGTATTCTTACTATATGTTGCATTTCCTTCTTCTGTTGTTGATGCACTAAATTCCTCAATTGAATGAAACAACGGGAATAATCCATTAAGTGTTGTAAAAATCAGCTTGCCGGCAGCCTTTAAAGAATTGGCTGCACTTTGGAGGATTTCATAATTCATTTCATCTGTTTCCATTAATGAAAACGCTCCTTCGCAGAGCATTATTGCCAAATCATATTCATTCTTAAATGGCAAATTCCTTGCATCATGTTTCTGAAAATCTATTTGCAGGTTTTGAGCTTTTGCTTTTACTTTTGCTTGCTCCAATTGTGATTCTGACAAATCAATTCCAATAACCTTGTATCCCCTTTCTGTTAATTCGATCGAGTGTCTGCCAGTTCCACATCCTATATCAATAATTCTTAGCGATTTATCATAATTAATTTCTTTTTCGATAAAATCACACTCACCAATTGTGCCTTGTGTAAAGTTTTCATCATCATATTTTTTACCATAGTCTTCAAATAGTGTTTCATACCATTGTTTCATTTTATTTCTCCATATCTTAGCTCGCTCATTCGTACAACTTCGGTATATCTGAGTTCGTATTATGCTTATAATTTAGCAGTATATCGGATACTATCTATTTCTTCTCTTATTATTTTATAAAATCGATTGTTAGCATATTGTTCTTTCCAGGGTGAATGTCCGCATTTTTTAATAAGGTAAAACCGAAAATCTTCTATAACATTCTCTAAAGGTGTCGTTATTCCTTCTGCGGGATGTGGATCGTAATCTCCATGGATTGCAACAACAGGACATTTAATTTGTTTTCCAAATTCTAAAAGTGATCCTGTTTTTCTTAATTTTGATGGTTCGTCCCATACTAATTGAAATGTATTTCCTTCAGCCAAAATTCTATCGTGCTCTTCTGTTTCAATTTCGATTGGTTTGAAATTGTCTGTTTTTGATACAAGTTCGCCAAGTCTGGCAATTTTTTTATCGTTTTCTTCTGTTTCAGAAGAATTCAATTCATCTGTAATGAATTGGAATTCTTTATTTTCTTTAGAGCTCAAACGGCTGAGTCTATTTTCTTTTAGACTTTTGACGTATTTCTCTTCAAATGGACCACTCCCAACGAGAATTAGTTTATTTGTCAAAGAAGGATATCTTGCTGTTATGATATATGCTAACCATGCTCCCCAGGAATGTCCAATTAATGTAATGGGTAAGTCTCCAAAAGCCATTAAGACACCATATAATTCCAATACTTGCCCTTCGAGAGATGTTTTGGTCTGGATTGGTTCTAATACACCATAATTCTTTGATAATTCTCTTGCAATTGCAGCAACACTACCTGGTGCTACAGGTCCGCCATGAATTACAGCAACTTGGAATGGTTTATTTCCGTAATATCTAACATTTATCATTCTGGAGTGCACCCACCAGTGAGGAACTCTATGGCAGGCTGGCCGGGGACGGTATGGGCTGGACTGGCGGGATGGACCGCACTGCCTGGGCTGTGGGTACAGGTGCCTTCTCAAGCACAAGCCGGACTGTTATCTTCTCCTGTCCCCTGAACATCTCAACCTCAACAGGATCACCCACATTATACTTGTTAATAACTTTTATCATGTCCTGTACATTGTTTATCTGGATGTGGTTCATACTGATGAGGATGTCAGCTATCTCAATACCCGCCTTATCAGCCTCACTGCCGGGCACCACATTGGTAACAACCACACCCTTGTCAGTGGGCAGGTTGTAGAAGGTCATGATTTTCTGGTTAATGTCCACTGCATTAATGCTTATCCACGGGCGCACTATCTCTCCATGCTCTCGCAGTTGTTCAGCGATCCACAGTGCGGGCTGGATGGGCAGGGCAAACCCTATACCCTGGGCAAAAGGTATAATTGCACTGTTCACACCTATCACCACGCCCTGGCTGTTGATCAGGGGGCCGCCGCTGTTACCTGGGTTGATGGCCGCATCGGTCTGTATCAGCCCCTCCATGAATGTCATCTCGGTCTGGATGGACCGGTTGATAGCGCTTACCACTCCTGCGGTAACGGTAGGCCCGCCCACAAGCCCCAGCGGACTGCCTATTGCAATAGCCATCTGTCCTATCTTCAGGTTGTTATTCTTTGCCATTTCAGGTACCGGCAGGTCAACGGCCGCAATCTTGATAACTGCCAGGTCCATCATAGTGTCCATCCCGCGAATCTTTGCAGGGAACGTCCTGCCGTCCTCCAGCGTCACCTTGATGTCAGAGGAGCCCAGCACCACATGGGCATTGGTCAGGACACAACCTTCCGAATCGATTATGAATCCTGAGCCCACGCCCGGGACCGGATGCACCTGGAGGTGGGCATCCTTGATCAACTTGACCTCGCTGATGTTGACCACACTAGGTATAACCTTCTCTACGGCACTGGTTACTGTTTCATCAAATCCCATCATAAAATCAATCCTGAATAATCTAAAATATATACAATAAAATAACACTGATTCTATGAATATATAATGTTATTCTAAAACCTGTACGTGAAGATACAAAAAATAAAAACGATTACTCCACTGGTTGAAAGAAAAAAAGAAAAAAGAGAACTACATTCCCATGTAGCTCTCAGGTCCCGGCATAGCAGGCATTCCTGATGACTCTTCTGGTATATCTGCCACAAGGGCCTCTGTGGTCAGCACCAGGCTGGCTATACTTGCAGCATTCTGCAATGCGCTGCGTACCACCTTCACAGGGTCGATAATGCCAGCTTCAACCATATCTTTATACTCATCGGTCTTGGCATCATACCCTATATTTGGATTAGTCTCTGACTTTATGTGTTCCACCACTACTGACCCTTCCTTACCGGCATTGGTGGCTATCTGTTTCAGCGGCTCCTCAATGGCATGCCTGATAATGTTCAGCCCGATCTTCTGGTCGCCCTCAAGGGATAGGCCATCCAGTGCCCTGGCAGCCCTGATCAATGCAATTCCTCCGCCTGCAACCACGCCTTCCTCTATGGCAGCCTTGGTAGCGTTCAATGCATCATCGATACGCATCTTCTTATCCTTAAGCTCTGTCTCAGTAGCAGCACCAACATTGATCACAGCCACACCACCTGCCAGCTTGCCAAGGCGCTTCTTGAGGTTCTTGATCTTGTATTCCGAATCTTCCAGCTTGATCTGGCCCTCAATGATGGATACCCTTCTCTCAATATCATCCTTTGAGCCCTGACCTTCGATAATGATGGTCTTCTCCTTGTTCACCCTGACCTTGCGGGCACTGCCCAGGTCAGCCAGTGTGGTGTTTTCAAGTTTCATACCCTTTTCTTCGCTGATAACCTTTGCACCTGTTACTGCTGCAATATCCTCCATCATCTCTTTGCGTTCATCACCGAAACCAGGCGCTTTTACCGCGCATACTTTAAGCGTGCCGCGAATAATGTTCAGCACAGTAGTAGCCAGTGCTTCACCTTCGACATCTTCTGCAATGATCAACAGGGGTTTATTCTCCTTGACCACTGCCTCCAGGACGGGAAGGAAGTCCTTCATTGAACTGATCGTCTTATCAAATAAGAGTATCTTCGGCTCTTCAAGTACGGCCTCCATCTTCTCAGTATCTGTAGACATGTACGGGGAAATATAGCCCTTTTCGAACTGCATCCCTTCCACCACTTCCAGGTAAGTATCCATGGATTTTGCCTCTTCAACGGTAATTACACCATTGGCACCCACTTTCTCCATAGCATCTGAGATCAGGTTCCCGATCACTTCATCATTGTTAGCCGAGATCGTAGCAACCTGGGTGATCTTTTCCTTGCCTTTTACTTCTTCACTCTTGGATTTAATATTTTCAACCACGGCTTCGGTGGCTTTGTCTATGCCTCGTTTTATCTCAATTGGGTTGGCTCCTACAGTAATGTTCCTCATGCCCTTGTGAAGGATAGCCTGGGCCAGCAGTGTAGCAGTGGTTGTACCATCACCAGCCACATCCTGGGTTTTGGTAGCTACTTCCTTGACCAGTTTGGCTCCCATATCCTCATACGGGTCTTCCAGGTCTATTTCCTTAGCTATGGTGACACCGTCATTTGTAATAGTGGGACTGCCAAAAGTTGATGATAGCACCACGTTCCTGCCCTTCGGACCCAGTGTGATCTTTACAGTATTGGCAAGCTGGTCCACTCCCCTCATCAGGGCATGCCTTGCCTCATCATCGAAAATTAATTGTTTTGCCATTTATGTTCACCTATTCAAGCTTTGCGATTATGTCGCTTACGTTGATTATGAGGTATTCTTCCCCGTCTATTTCCAGATCTTCTGTACTATATCCTGAATATATTATCAGGTCACCTTTCTGTACAGGCAGTTCTTTATCATCATCGGCAGTGCCTATTTCCACGACTACTCCCTGTTTTTTCTTTTCTTTCGCAGTCTCTGGAATGTAGATCCCACCAGCAGTCTTTTCTTCTTCTTTCATTGGTTTGATTAAAACTCTTTCACCAATTGGTTTTATATTCATAGATTTACCTCAATCGAAAATTTGTTATAGAATGATGTTACGAAACGCATCTTCATTGTTTGCACTTCTATAAGTACATTACGATACGTTCACCTATAAAGCACACAGTTATTTTTCCCAAAGAAAAAGTTCAACATCAACTACAACACGGCCAGTGTAAATAACAGGTATCCTACTGCAAGCATTATTGTGGAATGCTTCAAACCAGATAAGAGACTCCATTCTCCTATTACCCCGGAGATAAAACCTGAACATACACCCTGTATCACTGCTGCATGGAAGAACAACCTAATGAATACATTAAGGTCAAACTCCTGCATGAAATCCTCTTCCTGCATGCCTGATGCAGCCATTTGATCAGCCGCATTTGCCATTTCAGTAAGGAATGGGATCATATCTTTAATCTCTTGAAGTCTTCGATATAAAGCGCCAGGCGGGTGAGTTCATCGTCTGTCAAAGCCATTCTACTTCTTACTGTATCGAGTTTATTTTCAAGTTGTTTAATTCTGACATTCATCAGGTACACCAGGAAAACCGCAATGATCAAGACTAATAAAAGAACCCCTATAATTAAGGTGCCCGGATCCATTTTATTTACTCTCGAACAGGACTCTTGCCACCCTTCCTACAAACCCCTCCTCGTTTTCTTCCTCACCTTCCGCTGGTTCAAGGAAATCAGTGTCTGAGACATAAGCTGCTAATCGTTTGAATGCGACGGCTGCAGGAGAGTTTGGTGTTTTGATGACGATTGGTGTTTTAAACGTGGCAGATCGCCTTACATTTGAATCTTCCGGCACCATTTCAATGACATCTACATTCAAAAGGTCTGCTACATTTTGCTTGTTTATTTCTGTTCGCTCCAGTCCCGCCCGGTTAAGGATAGCCCCGCCAATTTCCCCACCAAGCATTTCGGTTAAGACCTTGGTCTTCAAGGCGTCAGACATGGATGATAATTCGGGATTAACAACCAGAATAACTTTATCTGCAATGGCCAGAGGTATCACACCATCCTTACTGATACCTGCCGGGGCATCGATCAAAATGAAATCCATATCTTCGATAAGTGTGGTCATTACTTCCTGCAGCTTTTCAGGGTCTGTGTTCTGGAATCCCTGGAGTGAGATGCCGGAGGGTATGACATATACCCCACCGGGACCTTCATATACTGCTTCCTTCACGTATGCTTTTCCACTCAATACTTCATGCAGGGTGACAGGACTTCTTTCAAGGCCCAGCAAAAGGCCAAGGTTTGCCATACCTATATCTGCATCGATTATAACTGTTTTTTTACCAAGAAGCGCAAGTGCCGTTCCCAGGTTGACAGTGGTTGTAGTTTTTCCGGTACCACCTTTTCCAGATGCAATCGTATACACTTTTGCAACCATAATATTATTCCTCCTTTATGATTAACAGAAAATAAATATTACATACTAAATATTACATACTAAATATTATATACGAATAATAAAACATATTTCATTCAAATATTATTGTTTTACACACATATTTCATTGCCTAATACTTAAATTATCCAATTATCTTGTTATTAATATTCAATATCTGTTGTTTAGAATTAACAAAATAATTGATAATAGTTAGTAAATATCATAATATTTATTCTATGTTCACCTCTCAAATTATCAACATCATTATACTAATGATTATGATGATAATAATATATTGGTGATACCAATATATATAAGTATCGTCGTGTATTGCGAGTCTTTTTAATTTATTCTGATCTTTTGAACAATAAAGAACCGCAGATACACATAGTTGAACGCAGATTTCACATGCAGTATAAGCATTTATCAGCAGTTAACATAACTGATCAATAAGTGTAACCAGAATAAATTAAAAAGTCTCCCTATTAAAATGTTAATCTGACCTGTATTTTCTGCAGTTAACTTGATGCAACTGGTACGAAATCAAATCCTGACCAAAATCTTACAGACCGATAATATCCAGCAATTCCCTGAAATCTGACAGAATATAATCGGGTTGGGCAGCCAGTATGACCTCCTCTGCATCCTTGGTCCCATAACCTGCCAGCGCTGTAAACATACCAGCCGCCTTTGCACCTTTTATGTCCCGCTCAACACTGTCTCCCACGAACAGCACTTCTTTTGAGGATAGTTTCAATTGCCCAAGCGCATATTCGAATGGAAGTCCTCCTGTTTTGGGTGCACCACTATCATCCCTGGTGATCACATGGTCAAAAAAATGCTGCAGTCTAATGGCACACAGTCGCTGCCATCCCTTAAGCCTGGGCGCATCCGTCAATATACCAATAACAAGCCCCGACTTTATAAGTTTGATAAGGGTAGGCACCACATTGGGATATGGCTCCAGGAAAGAGGGCTTGGTTCGCAGGTATGCATTAACGCCAGCCGCCAGGATTCGCTCATCCACCTGGCCGAACCTTCGTTTCAGGAATTCACTGAATGCGTTGTCTGATTCGATCCCCACCTCGTAGTATGTTTCGAAAATACTTCTGAAAGCTTCATCGGGGTCCATGTCAAGCCCCTGGTCGATCATGGCCCTTATGGCCATGTTCACTGCCATGTGTTTCATTTCAGAAAAGTCCAGCAATGTATTGTCCAGGTCGAACAGAACAGCCTTTATTAACATACTGGATTACTGTATTTCAAGAAACATAAATAAATATTCATTCAAGAACAAATGCTATTACAGATGAATTTAATAATAATATTAATTAGCAAGGATTTGTAAATATGAGGATCGCATGGGGAATTACAGGTGCCGGACATTACCTGTCAGAGAGTTATGAAGTATTCAGGAAACTTAAACAACGAAATCCTGACCTGAAAGTATCGATATTCATATCAGGGGCGGGAGAAGAGGTCCTGAAAATGTACGGCTTGCTCGGATCACTGGATAGTATAGCCCCTGGTGGGTATATGGAAGAGATTTTCCTCGAAAAGGACCAGGGCAAAAGTTATCCAAAGGTCGGAAGGTTCCTTATGGATAAATACGACCATCTCATAATATCGCCTGCCACATCAAATACAGTTGCAAAAATAACCCACGGCATTGCAGACACCCTTGTCACCAACGCAGTGATCCAGGCAGTAAAAGGCAGTGTTCCGGTACATATAGTACCAGTGGATATTGCAGGCGTGGTTCGCTCGGAACTGCCATATAACATTGATAGGGATCTATGCCAAAATTGTGAGGATTGTCCTCCAAAGAACGAATGTCCCAACCAGGCTTTTACTGATGAGCCGCAGATAGACCTGTTATTGTGTGACGGTTGCGGTAATTGTATTGATATCTGCACGTATGGAGCAATAAAGGGCGGGGAAGTGGAACTTAAAATTCGGGATATTGACAGCAGGAACGTCCAGATACTCAGGGGATTGGATGAGATAACAGTACTTGATGACCCATATGCCATATTAGAATTAATTTTGTGAAAAACCGGTTCTTTTTTAGTCCTATATGATAAATAGCATAAAAACTGTTTGAGGGAAGAATTAGGAAAAAATAATGTATCCATTTCAAAAAGTATGGCAAAATGCAAAATTAATATAGACACAGATTACACTGATTTTTACAACAACTATTAATCTGTGTAATCAGTGTAATCTGTGTCTCAAAATTCAGAGCAATATGATCAATTACCATTTAATTTGAAAGGGCTGCATAACGATGTTACCTGATATACTGTTATTTATCATTGCTTTCCCTATAATTGTATATTCCAGTGATTTTTTTACAGAGAATGCTGTTAAACTTGCCAGGTCTTTCGGGGTTTCACAATTCCTTATAGGTATAACTATAGTAGGGATAGGGACATCCCTGCCAGAGATCGTTGTGACCGACTATGCATCCTTTTCAGGTGTATCAGGCATTGTGATTGGCAATGTTGTAGGTTCTAATATCACAAATATTGCGCTTGTACTTGGTTTATCTTTTTTTATAAGAAATACTGTCATCTCTGATGACCACATGTTCAAGGAAAGTATCATTCATTTACTTGTGATTAGTTTTGGTATACTCCTCATTCTAACCAATGACAACATAAGCAGGCTTGAAGGTGTGATACTAACAGGGGTATATATCGTATACATATTATATTCAATAAAATCCCATAAAAAACCAAATGAATTAAAGAACAACGATGATTTCAATATTAAAATAATTTTTTACACGTTGGCCGGACTGGTCGGTGTGCTCATTGGCAGCAAGTTGCTGGTTGATTCAGCTGTCAACCTGGCAGACCAAATTGGGATTTCAAGTGCGGTTATCGGTCTTACCGTAATTGCACTAGGGACGTCCCTGCCTGAACTGGCAGTGTCCATTTCAGCAGCCCGTCGTGGATTTACCATGTTGATACTTGGAAATGTTATTGGGTCCAATATCACCAACATTGTGCTGGCAATGGGGACCGCTTCAATTATAAGAGAAGTGGTGGTTGAAGACGCCTTCCTGTTCAGGTTCAACCTCGCATATATGCTGTTGTTATCGCTGATCCTGATTCTGGTTGTCAGGAAAAAGGAGATATCCCGCTTGTGGGGTGCTCTGTATCTGTTGATGTACGTGTTCTTTATATATTCGATTTATACCATCTGATGACCCGACGGTTCCAGAATTGATGACCCAGTAGTTCAGGAATTACATAATGGATTGACCGGTTATTATCTGGAATAATATATAGATCACAAGTATTATAACTCCTCCCAGCCCTGCCATTCTTATTAAGTGAAACAGGATATTTTGTTTTAGTACCTTACCTGAATATATCCCCAACAAGGCCAGAGCAGTAATACTTAATCCGATGGATACTTCCAGGTGGCGGGTTTCAAGAAAAATAAAAGGCAATATGGGTATAAGTGAACCAATAAAACTTGCACTGCCCATTGCAATGGAACAGACCAGTACATTTTGTTCGGTCAGCTTCTTTATTTTTGTATTGTCAAGGCTTCTGAGCAGGGGTTTTTCCAGCCTGGAAAGTTTATCATATTCTTTTGCAATCCTTGTTACATAAGAACCTGAGCAGTTTGCCAGCGCAAGCGCTACTGCTCCTCCAAGTGCAGCGTTGATAATAAATGATGTATCACCAAAAACCGATGCACCGATTATGACACCCTGGACTGTCAGGATTCCCACAAAGCTTCCCAGGATAATGTGTATTCCATTTTCAATTTTGAGATCCATGTTCTACAATATTAGTAATGATATTCTGATGATGATCTGATAATATTTTAATGA
>Ga0255423_10204_pt1 | contig 10798 bp, 9 predicted proteins | sample ANMaggSeSYBR02H3_FD_182659 | JGI IMG/M metagenome (GOLD analysis project Ga0255423, IMG submission 182659) | Sediment cell enrichment communities from methane seep in Santa Monica Basin, California, United Staets - ANME aggregate JGI... | ecosystem: Environmental > Aquatic > Marine > Cold seeps >...
AGAACTGCTGACCTGGGCGGTTCGGCATCCACAAATGATATGGCAAAAGCAATTGTGGAATATATCAGGTCAGTGCAGTAGAAGCTGTTTTGCAGTTATGGCCACGCTCTCAAAATAGCAGACACCAGTATGCAAATAGGCGGAGTTAATGGTCTGGTTATCGAATATGCACAGCGTATGGGAATAAAAGGAATAGTTCTATTAGGCGAGACTGCTTTTCCCGAAACACTGGATGTAAAAGCATGCTATTCAGGATTAAAAAAAGTTTCTGAGTCGCTTGGAATTGAAATATACATGAGCGGAATCGAGACGTTCTAATATTCAGAACATTTGTGAATTCGTATAATTCATTAAGCACTTGAAAAAGTGTAAACGATGTATTGAGCCTTTCCAATTAAGGAAGTAAAAAGTATCTCGAAAATTTGTTTATGAAGATTTCAACTCTTATTTCGACTCATGACTATTATGCTGAATACCAGTAAAAGACATAAAATTGCAGTTAATCCATGGAATCCCGGAGTTTCTGTATCTGGCGGAGGGGGCACAGGTGCTTTGCCTTCCTCGACGATTCTGTAGGTCATGGGAGTATTGAACATTATTTCATTAAGTCTTATTTTCTCATCAACGTTCCCACTGACAACTGTTCTTCCATTTTCTTCTATATTTACGGAAAATGAATACTCACTATTTTTCGGAAGGATAAATTGGACATTGCCTCTGACCCGGCCGGAACCCTGGATCATCCCCATTTCATCACTCTCGGTATAAACCGAATAAGGATCGACCATTGCCCTGACCTCCATAGTGAGAGGTCCGGAATCCCCTCCCTGGTTATATATACCCGGGGAAACATCCACTACAACCTTCGATACACCGTCCACATATTGTTTGATCACCAGGTTCATATCAGTAAGCAGAATATCTGCAGGTTCTTTCGCATCTTTCCCGGCTTTAACAGTTATAAATTCTCCGTTACTGCTAAGGACATTCCCGTTTTCAAGCAGTTCAACTTCTATTAAGTATTCACCCGGTTCCGGAACACTCAGGGATACGCTGTAGTGTGTTTGCGATTTGCTTTTAATGTACCCGATACCTGTTTCCTTTTCAGCCACATTGAGATTAGTGGAAGGATCTTCTACCGTGACCTTCAAAAAAAGAGAACCGCTATCAGTGTTCTGGTTATTCTGTATATAAGAGGTAATTGTCAGTTCGGCCCCTATGTCTTTTGGAACAGACATTATATCCATATCTGTTATGTGGATTTCATCATATTCCCTCAGACACCCGCTAAAAATGAGACATATGAAGATAAATATTAAAATTAAAATTGAAAATTTCATATGTCTCATAATATCTACTTCACAGTTTTACCTTAAGCAGCAGCACTTCAGTATCTATTAAAATATCTCCATACAAAAGTGATACAATAACATCTGTTTCGCCATTGGGTGCATCCTTCATCACAGGAACTAATAATCCACGTGTATAGGATGTCCCGCCCTTTGCCATCGCCTGTTGAATAGTAAAGCTGTCATTGCCGCCGATTCTTTCATTTTCCACATTGTAATGTACGACCAGGGTATTTTCGTCTATCGTAGTCTGTCCGTTATTCTTCACAAAAAAGGATATTGTAGCATTTTCACCTTTCTTAAGTTCCCATTTTTCCACAGGGGAATCAAGCAGGTTCTGCATATCCTTTGTAAAACCAACGGACTGGAGTTCAGCATCTGGAAACACAATAGTTTCAACAGGAACGGTTTTTGTTTGAACTATAGGCTTTCCTTTCCCATCCCTCCCGGAAGCATAGGATACGGTAAGATCAGTGGTATTAGAGGCTATTTGATAACCAGGTGACTCGATATGAAAACCTAACGCTAATTCAACTGCAACATCATCTGTTTTTCCAGGGATATTCAACATCTCGCTATCAAGTACCTTAAAATTTCCAAACGAGGTTACTGTAACAGAATCAATGGGTTCATTGGCGGAATTAACAATAGTCACACTAACATCCTGTTCCTGGTATTCTGCTATAGATATATAAATGCTGTTTACTGTAATGTTATCCGGATTAACAGGATCAACAGGTTGTGTACCTGATGTGCAACCTGAGATTAAAATTACTGATAAGATCATAAGACCGATAAAAATTCGATTCATAGTATACACCTGATGTTAAATTACAATAATACAATATATACTTTTTTAATGTCATGTGAAACTAACCGTGGAATATTTGAATTTCTTTTTATTTAAAATAAGCTGGGGTTGAAATATTTAACTGCTGACGGGAAACCCTAATCGGCTTATAGAGTGGGGAATTGCTGTTATCGGGCTGGTGTTGGTGCTGTTGAGGCGGAAGGTAATGGGGTGATAAGCCATTAATGACATGGTTTAGTTTTTACAACCTTGTTGACATTTCTGAATGGCAATTTTCACAAAGATATCTTAATTTACCAAATGATTTTTCAGGTCTAACAGTAGAAGTGGTTTTGTAGTTCGAAACCGTATTACAATTACTACAAATAATATGTTTTGATGGTAATTTGATTTTACAACCCACATCCCCTGCAATTATATTTTTAATCTTTTTCTTTTCATTTAAATCAAATATGATTTTTCTAATCAGATCAACTCTAAAATCTCCCCGACCACCCCAAAATTCAGTAATTGCATAAAGGTCTGCGTTAGTACCTTCAATTATTTTTTTCATTCCATTGAATCCTAAATGAGTATCGTGTACATCGTCATTTTCATCGTCTAATTCTTTTTTATCAAGCATTCCAAAATGAGGTATAATTAAATCACAGTCAACTAATTTTTCAGATAGTCCTGGAAAATACTTTGTGTCAGAAGTTAATCCGATCTTAATAATTGGTTCATTATCATCTTTTTGTTCAAATAATTCAATTATCGCACCTGTTGAGTGTTCTACGTCTTTCGAATGTTCTGTTTTAAATAATTTTATAATTATATTATATTTTTCTTTTAAATCTCTTTCACCTGAATCAATTGTTCCTGTATCAAAAGGAGTTTCAATTTCAATAATGTCTTTATATAAATCGGATCTTTTTCCATCCAAAGTTTCTTTATCAAGAATGTATCTTTGACGTTTTACATTTTTTAAGAATTTATTTGTTTGATAAAATGCATCATTTATTTGAAGTAACTCATAATTATGATCTAAATGGTTGTGGGTAATTAAAACGATATCAATATCAGCTATATGGAATTTATTTTCATGGAAATTTTCTAAAAAATTTATTCCGGGGTCAATTACTAAACCTGCTCCCTTCCATCTGATAAAGTATCCGCCGCCTTTACAGATATTACCTTCAAAATATTCATTTATTCTACCAGAAACAAGTGGTATCGATGAACTCCATCCCTTTAGTATAATCAAAAAATCATCATCTATTTGCTTATTTGTGTCATTCTCACGACTTTCATACTCCTCTGCATATTTTTGGTAAGCCGTAATGTTAAATTCATTTAAAATTTGCTTTATCTTTTCTCCCGGGTCTTTTAAAGCTGTTTTTTTTATAAAATCTTCTTTAAAAATTTTGTCTGAAATATCTGAAATAGATGATGCTTCAAACCTTTCACGCCCAATTTTATTTTCAATAGTTAAATTAATTATTAAATAACTAATTTTTCTTACAGATTCATTTTCCCCCAAATCTTCAAATTCGGTTGAAGCTTTTTGAAAATATTCGATGGCACGGTCGTAATTACCTTTATTATAATAAGCAAGGCCCATGTTGTTTAGGGCATTGCCGGGGATGTCAAAGCCGGGAGTCTCGAGCGCTTTTTGAAAATATTCGATGGCACGGTCGTAATCACCTTTATTATAATAAGCATTGCCCATGTTGCTTAGGGCTCTGCCAGGGGTGTCAAAGCCGGGAGTGTCGAACGCTTTTTGGCAATATTCGATGGCACGGCCGTAATTACCTTTATTAGAATAAGCAAGGCCTATGTTGTTTAGGGCATTGCCGGGGATGTCAAAGCCGGGAGTGTCGAACGCTTTTTGACAATATTCGATGACAAGGTCATACTCACCTTTTTCACTGAATATTCTTCCTTTTAATAAATAAAAATAAGCCAGAAGTTGAATATTTTTAGATTCTTTATATTTATCCAATAATTTATCTGCTTTATCAAAATCCTTTTCAATATGAATCTGAATGAAAGAATCTATTAATGGAATTTCCCTTTCAAGATTTTCTTTTTTAGCAATTGACTTTGCTTTATTGAAATAAATTAATGAGTTTTCTTTATCGGTAAAACTCTTTTGTCGCCCATTTTTTATTAATTCCTTAATTTCAGCTAGTGCATCCATAAACAAACAATAATAATATTAGAAGATATTATAAAACCCTTTCTGAATTGATAAATAAAAGACAGTAAACTTGTTGACATCCTCAATCCCATATCCCCCATCCTTAAATACTTCCTTAAACAATTATGTTTAATGGCACAAACAAATAACTCAATCATGAGTCCCACCATCGCAAAGATCCTCTCAGGATACGACCGGGACAACCTCACCATTGCTACAGTAACAAGCCACACCAGCCTCCAACTATTCGACGGTGCACGCAAGGAAGGCTTAAAGACTATCGGCATCTCCATCGGTAAACCCCCTAAATTCTATGACGCTTTTCCCCTTGCAAAACCCGATGAATTCATAATCGTGGACAGTTATGCCGAAATCCTGGACAAAGCCCAGGAACTGGCAGAGAAAAACGCTATAGTCATCCCTACCGGCTCATTTGTGGAATACCTGGGGCACGAGAAATTCATGGACCTGGAACTGCCCACCTTCGGCAACCGGCACGTACTGGAATGGGAATCGGACCGGGACAAAGAACGCCACTGGCTGGAAGGCGCAGGCATATCAATGCCCAAAAAAATCGATGACCCAAAGGATATAAAATCCCCTGTTATGGTCAAGTACCACGGTGCCAAAGGCGGGCGTGGCTTCTTTGTAGCCAAGAACAAATCAGAGTTCTACCAGCGTCTTGACGAGTCCCAGCCCTACACCATCCAGGAATTCATTGTGGGCACCCGCTACTACCTGCATTACTTCTACTCACCCCTACCGACCGAAGGATATACACTGAGCAAAGGCACCCTTGAGCTAATGAGCATGGACCGGCGTGTGGAATCCAATGCCGATGAGATATTCAGGCTGGGCTCGCCCCGTGAACTGGAGGATGCAGGTGTGTATCCCACCTTCGTGGTAACAGGCAATATACCACTGGTCGCCCGCGAGTCCCTGCTGCCCAAGATATTTGAACTGGGCGAACAGGTAGTGGAAAGTTCCCTTGACCTGTTCGGCGGCATGATAGGACCGTTCTGCCTTGAGACCGTGTGCACAGATGAACTGGAATTCCGCATCTTCGAAATATCGGCACGCATCGTTGCAGGCACCAACCTGTATATGTCAGGTTCACCCTACTCAGACCTGATAGGTCCCAACTTCTCAACAGGACGCAGGATAGCCAGGGAGATCAAAAAGGCAGTGAAGCACGATAAACTTGAAGAGGTACTGTCTTGAATAAGACGCATGATACGACGTATGATACAAAGTTTGATACGATGTATGATAAAATGTCTGATAGATCGTCTGATAAAACTTATGATATAATTATAGTAGGAGCCGGACCGGCCGGCATGTTCGCAGCAAACGAACTGGTGGGAAGTGGATTTTCCGTACTTATTATCGAGCAGGGACGTGATATTTCCCAGCGCAAGTGCAGGATGGGACTGGCCAGCCGTTGCACACACTGCGAACCCTGCGACATCATGTGTGGTGTGGGCGGTGCCGGAACCTTCAGCGACGGCACCCTGAACCTGCGCCCCGATATCGGCGGCGACCTGGGCCAGTACACCAGTGAACCCGACGCCGCCTGGGAACTGGTAGATCATGTGGACAGGATATTCCTGCAATACGGTGCTCCTGATGAACTGAACAGGCCATTGGGTAACGAGGTCGAGACCCTGAAACGCAGGGCTGCATCTGCAGGTGCCAGTTTCATTGACATCCCCCAGCGCCATATCGGATCGGACCGGGCGCCCAGGCTGATAGAGAAGTTCAAGACCTACCTTGTCGGTTCCGGGATAAACTTCATGCTGGAGACAACCGTCACCGACCTGGTTATCAGTAACAGCAGATGCACCGGCGTAGTGCTTAAGGACGGCAGCCGTGTTGAAGGGAAAGCCGTCATCCTGGCCCCTGGTCGTATCGGGGCTTCCTGGGTGGACAAAATGGTGAAGCAACATGCGATCGATGCCAGCTATGCAGGTATTGATATCGGGGTCAGGGTGGAAGTGCCTGCAATAATCATGGACCCGGTCACCAGGATCAACCGTGATCCAAAATTCCATATTCACACAAGGAAATACGACGACTTTGTCAGGACATTCTGCACCAACCACCACGGGTTTGTAGTCAGGGAAGAATACGAGGGGTTCATCGCTACCAACGGACACTCCATGAAGGATGCCAGCTCTGACAATACCAACTTTGCATTCCTGGTAAGGGTAGAACTTACACACCCCATGGAAAACACTACCATGTACGGCCGCTCAGTCGCCAAACTGGCAACTACCATTGGCGGGGGCAGGCCTGTCTTACAGCGTATGGGTGACCTGCGGCGGGGCCGGCGCTCTAACGAGGATCGCATTCACCGCAACCCGGTTGATAATACATTAAAGGACGTAACACCTGGTGATATCAGCATGGCAATGCCCCACCGTATTGTAATGGATATTATCGAAGGACTGGAGGTGCTGAACCAGATCATACCCGGCGTAGCCTCGGATTCCACGTTACTGTACGCACCAGAGATCAAGTTCTATTCCATGCACCTGAACGTGGACAGTAACATGATGACAAATATCGAAGGGCTGTATGCTGCCGGGGACGGAGCAGGACTGTCCAGGGATATTATCAATGCAGCAGCCACTGGTGTACTGGCTGCCAGGGGGTTAAAGAACAATATGGAAGGATATTATGGAACTTGAAAATTTTTTACAGCAGAACGGTTTTGATGCCTACCTGCTGCATGACGACAGCCACCGTAGCCCGGATATGTACTATGCCACCAGGTTCCTGGCACCTGATGCTTTCACATACCTGCATGCCGGAGGGGATATCCTGCTGGTATCAAGTATGGAAAAAGGCCGGGCTGAGAAGGAGTCCGGGATAAACGATGTCAGGTCCTCGTCCGATTACGGACTTATGGATGAATTAAAGTGGCACAATGACAGCGGTGTAGTATACTGCAAAGTGCTGGCCAGGCTGCTGGAAAAAGAAGGGTGCAGCACCATTGCAGTGCCCCGGGACTTTCCACTGTTCTTTGGTGAATGCCTGAAGGCTGAGGGTTTCAAGATCACAAGTGTCAAGAGCCCTATCGCAAGGTTGAGGGAAAATAAGACCGGATCAGATATCCAGGCCATCACAGCGGTCCAGCGCATATGTGAACAAGCTGTGGCACTGGCTATTGAATTTATTAGCCGGGCACAGGTCAGTGATGATGAATTGATCCATAATGGCACCCCCCTCACTGCCGAAGCTGTCAGGGCGATCATACACCACTCTTTGCTGGATCACAGCTGCGAGGCTGATGATACTATTGTGGCCTGCGGACCCGGTTCTGCTGACCCCCACTGGCAGGGAAGCGGAGTACTGAAGGCCCACCAGCCTATCGTACTGGACGTGTTCCCCCGTCATATGGTGAGCCGGTATTACTGCGACATGAGCAGGACCGTTGTCAATGGTGAGCCGGACCCCAGGATCGTAGAAATGCATAGCGCAGTAGTGGAAGCACAGGAGACCGCATTTGGGCTTATCAGACCCGGGGTAAATGGCAGTGACGTGCACCAGGCGGTATGCGATACACTGGACGATGCGGGTTATAAGGTTGGGGATGATGAAGGTTTTATGCATTCCACAGGTCACGGCGTGGGGCTTGAAGTACATGAAAAACCGGGCCTGGGTCTGCAGGATGTTGAACTGGAGGTGGGGAATGTGGTGACAGTGGAACCCGGACTGTATTATAAGGACGTGGGAGGCGTACGTGTGGAGGATATGGTAGTGGTCACTGATGGCGGATGCAAGAATTTAACTATATTTGATAAGAATCTACAGTTATGAATAATCACAGGTGATGGTAGTAATGGACGAAAACGAGTTGGTCAAGGAAATTAAGGAAATAGTCACGAAATACACAACTGCCGGTAAGATACTTGCCCGTGTCAGGAAACAGACCGCAAAACAGGTTAAGGTGGGTGCATCCCTGCTTGATGTGGCAAACTTTGGCGAGAACATGATCCGTAAAGAAGGGGGTGAGCCGGCATTTCCAATAAACATATCCTGCAACGAGGAGGCTGCCCATGCCACACCCACAAAGGAAGATACTGATGTGTTCGGCGAGGATATGGTCAAACTGGATATCGGTGTGCATATTGACGGATATATTGCCGATACAGCCATCACAGTGGACTTATCAGGGCACCCTGAACTGGTTGATGCAGCCGAAGCAGCCCTTGAAGCTGCCATCCAGGCCGTACATGCAGGAATTAACACAGCAGAACTGGGAGTGATCATCAATGATACCATTACAGGTTTTGGGTTTAAACCCGTGGCTAACCTGACTGGGCACGGTCTGGCCCAGTATATGCAGCATGTGCCGCCTACTATACCTAATATCCCTGTTGATTCCGGTGTTGTCCTTGAAGTGGGGCAGGTGGTGGCCATAGAACCTTTTGCTACAGACGGCAGGGGATATGTGGGTGAGGGGGCAGGTACTGAGATATATAATAAGGTTGGCAACAAGCCCATCCGGGCTCCCGCTGCCAGGGCTATCTTAAAAGAGATCGAACCATTCAGGACACTGCCCTTTGCAAAGCGGTGGCTCAATTCAAAGCACCTGGACTTTGCAATGCTGCAGCTTGAAAAGAACGGTAACATTTCCTCTTATCCGGTACTGAAAGAGGAAACAGGGAAACTGGTCTCCCAGGCAGAACATACCTTAATGGTCGAAGAGGATGGCTGTACTGTAATAACCAGGTGATCATGGTACGTCTTAGAAGAATTGCAGGACTATTAGGAATAACAATATTTGCAGCACTGGTTACCGGAAGTGCCAGCGCCGAATATAACTGGAGCAACCAGATCACTATTCATCTGGGCGGCATGGAATGGCAGTACACCGAAGAACTGTCTGATATGGATTCCTTTGTATTCAAATACGATATCGATAACAAGCAGGGAAATAAGGACCATTTTGTCAGTACATGGGAACTGATGAAGGCAGACAAGCGGATGAGGGAAAGGTTCAGGGATGCCATTGAACGTGAAACGGATGTCAGGATAAACAATTCATCACTTGGTATTGAGGTACTGGATATCGATGCTTCACTTTCCAATAATGCACTGGGCCCGGTCGAGAGCATGACAGAATTGACAAACACCTACAGGGTAACATACTCATTCCCGGGAGGACTGCTGGAAAATGGCAGTACCATATGGTTCCTGGGAGAACCCGGGTCGCTGCTGTCAGTCAATTTCCCTGAAGGCACGCAGATCATATCGACCAAAGGTATTGATAATGTGAGCATCAGGACATCTGATCTTTCTGGTAGGTTCGGTGCAATAAATGAGAGTATTGATGCGACTGAGAGTGAAGGTGCAACTGTTGAAGGTGCGACTGACAATGTAAGTGCAACTGATGAAGGTATGACTGACAATGTAAGTGCAACTGATGAAGGTATGACTGACAATGTAAGTGCAACTGATGAAGGTATGACTGACAATGTAAGTGCAACCGACAATGAAGGTGCCGATGCAGAGGGAGCAGAAATTACTTACATTATAGATATAGTTCCGCCACCGCAAAACAACCTGTCAGAAGAGCTGGGGGAGAACGAGTCCACAATCCCTGTTCCCACTGAAATGCCATTAATGGGGACCGTTTACGTGCTATTGGTGATAGCAGCCGCGGTATTATTATTAAAAGATTGAATACATTTAATATTGATGAATATTGATGTAGTGGCGGGTAGTTGGAATATAATGAAGCGAACGACAGATATGAAGAGTATTCAGCCGGATGAGGTACAGAGCATCCAACCAGATGAGGTTTGCATCTTCATCCCCACAATGAATGAATCCCATACCATAGGTGATCTGGTCGACGAATTCATGTCACTGGGATTTTCCAATATCCTGGTACTGGACGGCCACAGCAAGGATGGTACGGCAGATATTGCCAGGGGGAAGGGTGCCAATGTCGTAATGCAGACCGGTAAGGGAAAAGGACAGGCTGTTATGCAGGCCTTTGACATTATCGACAGCCAGTATGTGATCATGATAGACGGTGATGGTACATACCTGCCCGGTGAAGTTAACCTCATCATGGATGCACTTGCAGAAGGGGCCGGACATGTCATTGGTGACAGGTTTGCAAACCCGGGTAAAGATGCCTTCACCAGATTGAACAAGATAGGGAACAGGATCCTTAACAAACTCTTCGGATTCGCTTATGGGGGATGGCTCAGTGATATTTTATCCGGATACAGGGGTTTCACAAATGAGACAATCTCAAATATGGTACTGAACCAGACCGGGTTTGAGATAGAGACCGAGATCACTGTTGAATGTGTCAGGCAAGAGGTAGATATCAAGGTAGTACCCATTACTTACCTGGCCAGGCCCGGAGGGGCGGCCACCAAGCTAAATCCTCTAACAGACGGGTTAAGGATAGGGAGTACGATATTCAAAATGGCAAAA
>Ga0255423_10206_pt1 | contig 10743 bp, 14 predicted proteins | sample ANMaggSeSYBR02H3_FD_182659 | JGI IMG/M metagenome (GOLD analysis project Ga0255423, IMG submission 182659) | Sediment cell enrichment communities from methane seep in Santa Monica Basin, California, United Staets - ANME aggregate JGI... | ecosystem: Environmental > Aquatic > Marine > Cold seeps >...
TGCAAAAACCGATTATGGCCAGGTAGATCCTTGATTTTCAGGTCTACCTGTCTGATCATGTATAACATTTAAATATCCAAAACGCCAAGGCACTTGAATCATGGTTAATTGGAAGAACTTGGACTTAGAATTTGACAAGCATGCTTTCAAACATGGGATCAAAGATTACGAAATTGAACAAATTTTTAAAGGAAAGATATATTTCAACAAAGAGTTACGCTATCAGGTTATTGGTGAAGTGTTTGGTAGACTTATAATGGTTATCGCAGTATCATTAGGAAATGACAGACTTAAGGTATTCAGTGCAAGGATAGCTCCCGAATACAAAGAGATATATGATAACAAAGCAAAGTAATTATTATGAAACTTAAGAAATACGAAGCAAAAGATGAGGATGATCTACTTAAGCTTATTGATGAGGATACAGATAAATTCAAGGGATGGGAAGGCCCCATAGAGGCAAATTTGAGATCAGTCCGTTATTTCCCAAAGAAAACTAATAGAAAAATTAGATATGTAAATAAATAACTTATGCTTTGCCGAAAAAAATAACATTTCAAAGTTTATTCATACATTCTAACAATAAATCTGCGTTCATCTGCGGTTTCTTCTCTAAGATTTATCCCCTTATTTTTCCTCAATCCCTTAGGTTAGATCGGCTTTAATGAAGCCTCCACTGTGGAAATATGATATTGATGTAATCAAATCCGTATTATCCGTTCAATGCATGTTCCAGTGCGTTCATACCTTACATCAAATGCCTGCACCCCGGCTCCAGGTACATTGTCAGTAATGCCTACATGTCCTATGCAATTTTGGATGTCATGGCATCTGGGACGGGCACTACTGGGGTGACTACCGGACGTGGGCCGTGATATCCGGACAGGAACAACCAATTTTCAAGCAGTACTGGTACACCAGCATGGAAGGACGGCTGCACATCTTTGACGGGGACGGACTGAAGCATTACAGGTTGGTACACGAATCCCAGGCCAACCCCAATACCCGCGGCGGCAACGAGGAGCAGAGATGCAAGGCACTATATAATATGTTATATAACGGCAATCTCCAGGTAGAGAACACTGGTTTTGTGAAGATCTTTGAGTTCGTGGACGGTGCGACCATTACCGGAAGTGCACCTGACGGTACCAAGATTAAGATATCCAACAATATCATGACCAACCAGGGCCGGTTGTTCACATATACGCAGACTGCAATTGTAGAGAACGGTACATATAGATTTGTGGTGCCGTATTCCACACTGGGCCCCATACCGGGTGAGACCAACTTTGATACCAGGCCAACCGGGCCATATACCATCACGTCAGAGGATGTATCAAAGACCGTAGACGTTGTGGAACAGGATGTATTGGACGGCGGGACAGTTACTGTGGATATGGTGGACTAAAATTCCCACTCGATGTTGAGGAATTCCCTTGAAAATATGTTATCAACGATACATATTTGTGAGGGAAAAGTTATTTTACACTATAAAATGAATTTTTAAAAGTAGGAGATGTTCATGGAGACCGTAGAGATACCAAAGGATGTTTGGAACCCGATTTCGAGTTTGGTACACCTCGGTTTATTTGAAAATGAAAGATCTGCCATTATAAACACAGTACACGATCTGAGTTTGTCCAAAATGAAAGAATATGAACTGGCTATGCAGGAATATGAAACAAAATATGGCCTTGTTTTTGAACATTTTGAACAGCAGCTCAAAGCTACTGAAAAAGAAGACTTTGAAAAATGGGATGACTACATTGAGTGGAAGGCATACTCTAAAGCATATTCTTACTGGAGTTGTGTCCATAAGGAGATATCCCCTTGGTTGTAGTTAGGACGATAACGATTTTAAGTAAGCATAGTGTTGTCGTTGAACTTCGTATCACAAAAACCCTGGTCGAACCAGGAATTGAACTGATCAAAGCAAATGCAACTCTTACAGATGGCTCTGTTTTACATGTATCTGAAACCACCGGGGAAGGCTGGCGGGACTATTCTTATCACTGGCAGAGAAATGGTGAATTGATAAGAAGATGGGGCAATGCCCCGCATCATAGGAATCTTCCGAATTTTCCACATCACATTCACGAGGAAGATGATATTCTGCCCGGGGATGATGTGAACTTAACTGACATCCTGTCATTTATTGAGACGCAACTGAAAAAGCAGAAATAGGCAATGCAATCCGAAAAGTAAATACCCACCACTGCTGAGAACGGTACATATAGCTTTGAGGTGCCGTATTCCACACTGGGCCCCATACCGGATGAGACCAACTTTGATACCAGGCCCACCGGGCCATATACCCTCACTATTTGGGATGTATCAAAGACCGTGGATGTTGCAGAACAGGATGTATTGGACAGCGGGACGGTTACTGTGGATATGGTATGACTTTATTTACAGCTTAGCACAACAATATTACATTGTATAGCGCCATGCAGTCATACGAGACTTTACAGGTAGCAATAATATAAGCTTAAGGAAGAGCTTCTATTGCTGGGCATGCCAGTCAGGATACACTTCTCCGGAACCACATACAGCCAGAACAAGGCCGCAATTAAAGCATCCTTCCCAAAGACATCCAAATGGGACATGAAAAGCCGTAAGGGCTGGTTCGGCAAGGACCTGGATATAACAGCCCACCTGAGGTCAGGCGAGCCAGGGACACTGTATCTTGAAGGCAAACAGGATTATATTGATTCAGTGGCCACAGCCTGTAAAGAGATAGTAGAATCATGTCAGGTCGGAATGGTTGATAAAATTCCCGATTTTCAGCCCTTCGAACCCGAAAGGAAGACTCAAGCGAAATATGCAGGAATTGACCTGTCCCCTGAAGCCATGATGAAGTCACGCATACAAAACGAGCGGGTCATAATGGAAGCCTGCGGCATGCCAGGGGATTTCATCAGGAAATGGATTGCTATTATTGAAAAAGAATACCAGGACCTCGAAGATAAAAAAAATTAGGCTGTGATTTTGCTCCCTACTTATCCACTTTAATATATCTCAGAGACAACCATATCAGCCAGGATATGCAGTTCTATGGATACCCCAATGCCCAGCACGACCGCTGCGATGAATTCAACTGGTATCCGGTATATGTTAAATCCAGCCAATATCAGGACTGGTAAAAGTATAAGGGTAAAATTGGCAAGGATCGTTAAAGGTCCGAAAATAAAATGGTGCGACAGTCCCCTGTGCTTGAACATAACCTTGTAGGGCCACCACAGGAACCTGAATATCCCCCATCTTCCGTAAGGGGAACTGTTTATATCCAGGTCAGGGCTCAGGAAAAAAGTGCCAAATAAGTATGAGATTGAAAAAACCGATATAGTTTGAAAATTCAAATATTCCATGGGCAGTACAATATCAGCCCTTGTAGTTAAGGAATAAAGTCCTGAAATGATGATGACCAATACAGTTATGTTGATAATATTATGGTTTTTTCCGTCCGGCATCGTTTTTTTATCCATCCATTAAATACTTTATTTAATTTGCCTGTTTACAAAAGTATCTATAAAATGTGCAAGGCCAAATCCTCCGAAAAGGTTAAAAAGGATGCCCTTATTTAAAAGAACATTCACTGGAGTATCCATTATTGCTTAATGGTGAAGAGATTTACAGATTTCCAGGATTATATTGAACTGATTAGGTTGGAGGTAAGGGTTTTAAGGATTTATCCCTGATAAATGCAAGAATGCTTATTCCTCTTTTAATTAAAAAAAACAATCAATTTATCAATATTCTTTAAATCTTATCCCTTCATAATAAGAGTAAGATGGATTGGCCAGATGATTGGGTATACCAATCCACTAGCCAAATAAGCGATAGCTGGCTCGGCTGTCAAAATGTTGTATCGTCCATTATGAGATACAAAAAATACCAGCGTTATTCGCTGGAAAAGGAGGACTAACAGGTAATGCTACAAGAACTTCAAACCAGAAAGGCAGATTTAAGTGTAAAATCTGAAGAATATAAGGAAATGCGTAACAAGCTCAACACTGAAGCAAGTACGTTAGCAAGCAATCGAAATGAACTTAACAAGCGCACAAAGGAACTCATTGATGAAGCCCAGGAACTCAAGAACCTGAGGGATACCAATAATGCATTGGTCAGTGAGAACAAGGCCAAGCGCGATGAAGTGAATGAAAAGGCCAGTAAGGTCTATGCACAGGTAGATAAGCTAAGGAAGGACCTGCACCTGAGTGACGGACCATCTTTAAAGGACCTCAAGAAGGAGATTGACCATCTTGAGTTTGAGCAGATGACCAGAGTGATGGACTCAAATAAAGAACGTGAACTAGTGGAGAAAATCGGTCATCTCATGGATGAGTTCAAAAGTAAAAAGGACCAGCTTGAAAGTAACCAGGAACTCAAGACATTACTTGAAGAAGCTCAGAAATCAAAAGACGAGGCTTCAGTACATCACGAAAAAGTAAAGGAGTATGCTGAGGCTGCACAGGAATATCATGAAAAGATGATAAAGACCTTCAAGGAAGCCGATAAGGTCAGGGCTGAATCGGATAAAGTACATAAGGATTTTGTCAAAATACAGGAGTCTGCTGATGAACAGCACAGGCTCTTTATCAAGACCCAGAGAGAGATACGTGACTTTGATAAACTTATAATCGGTCTTAAACGAAAGGGCAAGAAAGGCAGGGAATCTGTTGTCAAAGCCCAGGCCAAGAAGGAAGCTGAAGAAATATATTCCCAGTTTAGACTTGGGGAAAAGATCAGTACAGAAGACCTGTTTGTTCTACAGAGGTCGGGATTACTCTAATCCCACCTTTTTTTCTATTATCCGGTCGCACAGACAGTCCGGTCCATTTCGTTATTTACCAGTATGATGCAGTGATCAGCATGCAAACTTTTTGGGCCAACATTGATGGTCTTTGCATCTGAATCCTGGATCACAGTTTCTTCTTCCGGTGTCATACCGGTATGGTCACCAAGTATGAAAACAACATTTTCTGGCACGTTTTCTTTAAACTCGTCCCTGATGTTGTCCCCGTCTTCCCGCATATAGAACAGCCTTTTTTCATCAGTAAGTACTTCTTCCAGCAGGTCTGCAAGGCCCCCTAGCCGTATCCATACTCCGGGTGTGGATTCTCTCCACCTGGGAATGGCACTTTTTTCCAGTGCTTTTTTGATAAGGGAACCGCTGCTGCGCTCATCAGGATTAAGATATCTCACATTCTCCCCTTCGAACTTAACGATCCCTGGCATATATGGTTCACCCAGCAGTATAAGGTATATTATCACATCCCGTCGCAGGTCATGGCTTAAGAACAGTGCGGAATTCACGCAGCGGCATAATATATCCATCCTGCCACCGCTGCCGGGCAGGTCGTTCAGGTTAAAATTCCCGTCGGTTCGCGCTTTGTGCCCTACTACTATGAACTCTCGCATGGTAATGTAAAATGCATAAGACATATATCTGTCTAACCCAAAGTGATAGGTATTGAGGTAATTGTATGAAATTCCTGGCATTATCAGATTTGCATGGCGACTATTCAAAGGTCGAGGCATTGCAACAGTGCGCCGGTGAGGTCGATGCAGTATTAATAACAGGTGATATCACCAACTTCGGACCCGCTGGGAAGGCCCTTGAATTCATTAACATGTTCGATGTACCGGTCCTGGCAGTACCTGGCAACTGCGACCCTGTGGATATCCTGGAAGTACTGGACGGCTCAAAGGCTATCAACCTGCATAAGAACTGCCATACCATTGGTGATGTGAACTTCATGGGGCTGGGTGGGTCTAATGCTACCCCGTTCGATACGCCATTCGAACTTACTGATGAGGATATTGAACAGTCCCTGGAGAGGCTGCTTGATGAATGTTCAGGCATCAGGAACGTATTGGTTAGTCACGCCCCGCCATATGGATATAGTGATAAGCTGCCAGTGGGACATGTTGGCAGCCAGGCGATAGCAAAGTTCGTTAATCGTTTCGCCCTTGTTGTGTGCGGACACATACACGAGGCCAGGGGTACTACCACGGCAGGCAATACGATTGTGGTCAATGTGGGCGAAGCATCCAAAGGGTACGGGGCACTGATTATCACGAACAATAATATCAGCGTGGAACTCATTGAAGTATAAGGTTCCGGCTCAAGAAAATGGAAATATCAGACAGGATAAACGAAATATCAGACCGGATTTACAGGATACGATCCAATCCAGTAAATCCTGTCAAAATATCTGATTGAAACTAAGAAAATTACCTGTATCGATATCGAAATGTGTTTATAATTTCCTATACTTTGTAAAACCATGAAAATAGCTATTACTGGTAAGGGCGGCGTGGGCAAGACCACACTGGCAGGTACACTGGCACGGCTTCTGGCACGGGACGGTATGGATGTGCTGGCCATTGATGCCGACCCTGATATGAACCTGGCGTCTGCACTGGGTATTGATGAACCTCCTCTGCCCCTTACAGAGTATGAGGATCTGATTGACGAAAGGGCAGGTGGACCTGGCGGGATGTTCAAACTGAACCCGAAGGTGGATGATGTGGTAGAGCGGTTCGGTGTGGTGGGGCCCGATGGTGTGAGGATGCTGGTGATGGGTACTGTGGACAGGGGCGGTAGCGGATGTATGTGTCCTGCATCGTCCTTTCTACGGGCACTGCTGCGCCATGTGGTATTAAAGGAATCGTCCGTGGTCATTATGGATATGGAGGCTGGCATAGAGCATCTGGGCAGGGGGACGACGAGGGGAATCGACCTGATGATAGTGGTGGTGGAACCAGGCACACGCAGCCTGGAGACTGCTGAGAGGATTAAGAGGCTTGGTACTGATATCGGGGTTGAGAGATTCGCTGCCGTGATAAATAAGGCCGGAGAGGAGGATTTAGGGGCAGTGGAGTCCAGACTGCAAGATATGGGTATCCCGGTACTGGGGACCATACCCTATGACAGTTCCCTTGTTAAGGCAGATCTGGCCGGGCGCTCGCCTGTGGAAGAAGGGGGGGCAGCGATGTCGGCTATTGAGGGGATTAAGGACGGGCTGGCTTCATTTTTGAGATAGGGGTTTGGTTTATTATATGATTTTAGAAATTTCATCCAGAATATTGGAAAACTTTGAGACTAAAGATACCGCAAGGGAGCGTTCATTAAAACTTTCCCGGAAAATGGTGAGAATCTCGGGGAGAGCAATAAAGTCGATCCACAGGGGTGAATGGGACATTGCCGAAAAGTTGCTGGATGAGGTTTCAACACTGAACCGGGAGATAATATCAGAACTTGAGGACCATCCGGATATTTTCCATGCCGGATTTGTTGAGAATGCACAGCAGGAATATGCAGAAGCCAGTATCCTTTATAGCATAATGAAAAAAGACAGGGTGCCTGACCCTGCAAAACTTAGCGTGAAGGACCCGGCATACCTGCTTGGACTGGGTGATGTAGTAGGAGAACTCAGGCGTGTCATACTTGACCTTATCAGGCTTGACAGACCCCATGAAGGTGAAGAACTACTTGAGATCATGGATGAAATTTATTCCACAATAATGTTATTCGATTTTCCTGATGCCCTGTCAAGGGGATTGAGGCGCAAGGGAGATGTAGCCCGGAGCTTGGTGGAACGTACCCGTGGAGATATTACCAATGCCATGGAACATGCCAAACTAAAGGAACGAATGTCTGAACTGGAAAAAAAACTATGAGGATTAACTATAATGGTCCGGAAGTTACAAGAAAATGCTTACTTCGTTCGCATTTACTTTAGTATATAGTCTTGTAGATTATATACAAAAACAAAGACCTGACGACTTTAGTGTAATTTAAATACAAATATTGATGTATATGTGGATAGGACGGCTTATATGAGATTTGACCCTGAAAAAATAAAGCAGGCTGCTAAAGAGGATTTTGACGCTGCCTGGAACCAAGGAAAAGAATATATAACACAACCCGCGATCCCGGACCAGTATCCCAGGTTCAAGCTAGGTTATGGCAAACCCCATCCTATTTATAATACAATTCAGAAATTAAGGGAAGCTTATCTCCATCTGGGATTTACGGAAGCGGCCAATCCAATGATCGTGGATGACAGGGAGATACACAAACAGTTCGGGTATGAGGCCCTTGCAGTGCTGGACCGGTGTTTCTATCTGGCAGGTCTGCCCAGGCCCAATGTAGGCATCTCGGATGAGAGAATAGCCCGGGTCAGGGAGATAATCCAGGTGGATGATGAAGGGATTGACACGATACGCCAGATATTACATTCATATAAGAAAGGTGAAATTGAGGGCGATGATCTGGTGCCTGAAATATCCCACAGGCTGGACGTGCCCGGCTCAAAAGTGGCAGTAATGCTGGACCATGTCTTCCCGGAGTTCAAGGAACTGACACCCATCAGCTCCAGCAAGACCCTGAGGAGCCACATGACCTCTGGCTGGTTCATTTCCCTGGGTGCAATGATGGAGCGGGTCCGCCCACCGGTCAGGTTGTTCAGCGTGGATCGGTGTTTCAGGCGGGAACAGCAGGAAGATGCCACCCGGCTCATGACCTACTTCTCGGCATCCTGTATCATCATGGAGTCTGAGGTTACGGTGGAGCACGGCAAGGCCGTAGCAGCGGGGCTTTTATCCCAGTTCGGGTTCGAGAAGTTCAGTTTCAGGCCCGATGAGAAGCGCAGCAAATACTACGTGCCAGATACCCAGATTGAAGTATTTGCATACCATCCCGGGCTGGTGGGCAGCAACACTAAATATAGTGACGGCTGGGTTGAAGTGGCCACATTCGGCATATATTCACCCTCGGCGCTGGCCCAGTACGATATCCCATACCCGGTAATGAACCTTGGCCTTGGTGTGGAGCGACTGGCCATGATACTACACGATTCCACTGATGTGCGCGCCCTTACTTATCCTCAGTTCCCTGTATATGAAGAGGAATGGAAGATGGCAGACGAGGAACTGGCAGGCATGATCTCAGTTGAGAAGGCGCCTGCGACCAAAGAAGGATGGGATATCCAGCGAGCCATTGTCAGGGTATGCGAGGAGCACGGCGGCGAGCCAAGTCCTTGCGAGTTCCTGGCATGGGAAGGGGATATTAACAGTCGGAATGTTAGGGTAATGGTCATTGAGCCAGAGGAGGATACAAAACTGTGCGGACCTGCTGCCATGAACCATATCGTGGTTGTGGACGGCGATGTACTGGGCCTGCCTGATTCACCAAAATACGAGAAGAAGTTCAATAAAGGCACAGTGGCAAACCTACGGTATATCGAAGCCTTTGCGGCCCTGGCGGCAGCAGATATCGAAGCTGCATCAGCAACCGGAGATGCTTCACAGACCAGGGTGCGTATCGTTAAGGTGCCTTCAGAAGTGAATGTAAGGCTTGACCCTATAGCCCAGCGTTATATCACAGGCCATAAGAAGAAGATAGACCTGCGCGGGCCGGTATTTACTACGGTCAGGGCTGAATTCTTCTAAGTGGTGTCATCGGGGGTTGGGATGATAAGGATTGCCATAACAGGCAGGCCCGGTGTGGGGAAGTCCACTGTTATCGCAAAAGTAGTGGAGAAACTGGATGCCAATGTGAGCGGTATACAGTGTGGTGAGATTCGCAATGAAGAGAAGCGTGTGGGTTTCAAGATACAGGACCTAGCCACAGGACGGGCCGGTATATTGAGCCATGTGGAATGCAGCGGGCCGGCTGTGGGTAAGTATCACGTAAACCTTGCCGACCTTGATGGTATCGGTACAAATGCCGTAAAGAAGGCTGCTAATTGTGACCTGCTGGTGATTGATGAGATCGGGCCAATGGAACTAAAATCCCAACATTTTGTCTTGGCAGTGGAGCATGTTTTGGATTTGGACCGGGACATGCTGGTTGTACTGCACTATTCCAGCCGTCATCCACTTTCCTGTCGTATTCGTGAAGAGTTCAGGATCATTACCGTAAATGAGCAAAACCGGGATGGTCTGTCAGAGATAATTACCGCTTGTCTGGAATAATTTTATTTATATTCATTTCTTTCTTATAAGTATGTCAAAAAAGAGGGAAAAACATGTTGATCAATGAGATTATGTACTCAAGTAAATCCAACCGAAGTGAGGATTTTCTTGTATGGATTTTCACGATGAACATGGACTTGGGAGTTAAGTAAGTACAAAAACAAAACGTTATCCAAAAAGCCAGTCACACAGATGAATATATCTTATATTCTTCCCTGAAACAATTTCATCTGCCTCGTAATCCCATCTGATGACAAGCAGATTGTTGCAGTGAAGTTCTTCAGAACCTTGTAGGAGAGTTTTAATTTCACGCTATTTTGTAATTAAATCATCAAGTAAATAGCATACCTGTATAAGCTCTGTAATCCTTTTTCCGTCCTTTATGAAAAAATCAATTTATACATGAATACAGAAATGAAAAAGAGTCTGGCAGGCTTACTTCTCATGAGGAACTCAAAAGAGAAATGGGATTGTAATGTTTGACATTTAATATTCCAGACAGGCTGTCAAGTTACTGAAATCCCTTGATAATGCTCTTGTTTTCAGAATTCTTACAAAGATTGAGAAACTATAACACGACCCGATCTCACATAATTCCAGGATTGTTGAGGGGTATAGCAAGAAATTATTTAGGGTGGGGGTTGGGGATTATAGAGTCCTGTATGAGATAGACTATAAATGCAATCTTATAGGTCTTGTAAAGATTGACAAGAGATCAAGAGTCTATTAATGTGCTAAAATATTTTTTTTATTCCTAAA
>Ga0255423_10124_pt1 | contig 10742 bp, 8 predicted proteins | sample ANMaggSeSYBR02H3_FD_182659 | JGI IMG/M metagenome (GOLD analysis project Ga0255423, IMG submission 182659) | Sediment cell enrichment communities from methane seep in Santa Monica Basin, California, United Staets - ANME aggregate JGI... | ecosystem: Environmental > Aquatic > Marine > Cold seeps >...
CAATATTTTAAGCGATCAGGATGCAGTAAGAAAATCTATAGGCATTGTTTTTCAAAATCCAAGTACAGATATCGAATTAACCGGGAGGGAAAATCTGGACTTTCATGCCCGAATATATAATATGGATAAAAATGTGAGGCAAGAAAGAATCGATGAAGTCCTGGATCTTGTTGAATTAAGTGATAAAGCTGATATTTTTGTTAAAAATTATTCTGGTGGGATGCAGCGAAGATTGGAAATTGCCAGAGGACTAATGCATTATCCCAATGTTTTATTTTTAGATGAGCCAACTCTTGGTCTGGATGCTCAAACAAGGCGGAGCGTTTGGGAGTACGTAAAAAGACTGAATAAAGACGAAAAGATAACAGTTGTTTTAACCACCCACTATATGGATGAGGCCGATTATCTTTGTGACAGAATTGTGATCATTGATCACGGCAAAGTAATTGCTCATGATAGTCCAGCCAATTTAAAAAATTCTATTGGTAAAGATATAATATCGCTGCAGGTAGCAGACGGTAAAAATTTTTTAAACACATTAACAGCCTTTGATTTCATCAAAGGAATGGAATTGCATGATGAATCGTTATATGAATCGTTATATTTGAGTGTGGAAGACGGTGAAAGAATGATACCGAGAATAATGGATATTGCCCATAAAGAAGGCGTCATTGTTCAGTCAGTGGGTTTACGCAAACCAACCCTGGAAGATGTTTTCTTACACTTTACGGGAAGAACAATAAGGGACCAAGACACAGGTAAAAAAGAACATATTCAAAGAATGGTACGGGAAAGAATGAGGGGCACAAGATGAAATTATATTTTAATGCAATTTATATAATTTGGCTTAGGGAAATGACGAGATTTTTCAGGGCAAAAAGCAGAGTTATCGGTTCACTTGCAATGCCGCTTTTTTTTCTCGTGATTCTGGGATTCGGATTCAATGCATCCATCAGGTTTTCAGACATACCCCCGGAAATAGATTATATCGATTCATATAACGATTCATGGCTTTGCTTTTCGATTCAATTAGTAGCGGCCTGACTGTTCTCATGGACAAACAGTTTGGATTCTTAAAAGAAATAATGGTTGCACCGGTTGACAGGTTTTCAATCGTGGTAGGGAAAACCGCCGGTGGAGTGACAACAGCACTGATACAGGGTATTTTAATACTGCTGATCTCATTGGTAATTGGTGTTAAGATAACCGGATTTGTCGGATTTTTATCAGCCATGGTATTTATGATCCTGATTTCCGTCTCATTTGTTTGTTTAGGACTGATATTTGCATCAAAAATGGAGGATATGCATGGTTTTCAATTGATAACAAGGCTTTTTGCATTCCCTGTTTTTCTTCTTTCAGGTGCCTTTTTTCCCTTGGAGAACCTCCCGGTCTGGCTGCAATATTTGACTTATATGAACCCATTAACCTATGGTGTGGACGGGCTGAGACACAGCCTGATCGGAATTACACAATTCTCTGTGACCTTAGATTTACTCGTGTTGGTGTGTTTTTCTACTCTCATGATTATTTTAAGCACTTATTTATTCAGTAGCATTGAAGTAGACTAATTCGGTATATCAAAAGTGTGAGGATCAAATGATCAGATATGTTATTAACATAAATTGCCAAGCAGTTTGAGTGAATCTGAAAAGGAGATTCTATGCTGACATTCATCTTGAAAAGAATGTGTTTGATGTTCATCGTCATATTAGGCGTAACGATAATGACTTTTTTGATAATGCATTTCACACCCGGCGATCCGGCAGAAATGATAGCTATGGCAAGATATGGCGTGGATGACCTGACTCAGGAGGATATTGAATGGATAAGGGTACAAGAAGGTTTGGATGCTCCACTACATATTCAATATATCAGATGGTTGAACCACGCGATACATGGAGACTTGGGCTGCAGTTTAATAAATGGTCAGCCGGTGTTATCTGAGATATTGGTCCGATTCCCGGCCACAATTAAGCTTGCTGCCGTTAGTATGCTTGTGGCACTAATAATTGCAATTCCGGTTGGGATTATCTCTGCAACCAGACAATATTCTTTAATGGATAATGGCAGCATGATGGGAGCAATGCTTGGCGTGTCCATGCCAAATTTTTGGCTAGGTTTATTGCTTATATTGCTGTTTGCAGTACATCTTGGCTGGTTCCCGGTTTGCGGTTATGGTGGTTTTGAGTATATTATACTACCTGCCCTGACCCTTGGAACCGGAATGGCAGCTATTACAGCAAGACTGACGAGGTCGAGCATGCTTGAGGTGCTCAGGCAGGATTATATCAGAACCGCAAGAGCAAAAGGATTGAGTGAAAAAGTTGTTATCAGCAAACATGCACTTAAAAATGCACTAATTCCAATTGTAACAGTTATCGGCATGCAATTTGGCAGGGTACTTGAGGGCGCAGTAATAATTGAAACGATCTTTGCATGGCCAGGTATAGGGAAGCTCCTGGTTGATTCGATATATGCACGGGATTTTGCGATGATCCAGGGTGGTGTGCTGTTCGTGGCAGTGATATTCGTTATTGTCAACCTTGTAGTAGATATATCATATACCTATCTGGATCCAAGAATAAGGTACGAAGGAGTGAAATGAACAACATAATGAAAAGCGTGATGTTGAAAGTATAAACTCATGAGCGGTACAGGAACTATGAAATCAAGTAAAAAATTGGCCATCCAACAGTTAAAAAAGAATAAAATTGCGATAATTGGATTGATAATTATCATTTCACTCGCATTTATTGCACTCTTTGCGCCTTTTATTGCTCCACATGATCCGATCGAGCAAAATCTTGATAAGCGTTTATTAACTCCCTGCCGGGAATATCCAATGGGAACAGATGATCTTGGCAGGTGTCTGCTGAGCAGGATCATATATGGAGCCAGGGTCTCGCTTCAATTAAGTGTAATTGTGGTTGGAATAATCACAGTTATCGGAGTAACGCTTGGTTTAATTTCCGGGTACTATGGCGGAATTGTAGATGAGATTATTATGAGACTTGTGGATGTAGTACTGGCATTTCCGGGAATCATACTGGCTCTGGCAGTCGCAGGCGCCCTGGGTCCGGGTCTTTTCAATGTGATGCTGGCTCTGGCGATGGTTGGCTGGACCGGTCTTGCCAGAGTAGTACGCGGATCAGTACTATCTGTTAAACAAAAGGAATTCGTTGAGTCGGCAAGAGCGCTTGGTTGTAGCGATTTGCATATCATGACCCGCCATATCCTCCCCAATGTGATGGCGCCCGTGATAGTGCTGGCAACGCTCGATATGGCTTTCATAATCCTGGCAGCGGCTGGCTTAAGTTTTCTGGGGCTGGGAGCTCAGCCGCCCACCCCTGAGTGGGGTTCGATGCTGAACAATGGACGCGCTTTCATGCGAACAGCACCCCATCTGACAACTTTTCCCGGATTGGCGATTATGGTAGCGGTGCTGGCATTCAATTTCCTGGGCGATGGACTACGGGATGTTTTGGACCCAAGGCAGCAACGGGAGCTGAAGGAATGACATTGCTGGGTATACGTAATCTAAAAGTATATTTTTACAGTGAAGATGGTGTGGTACGGGCGGTAAACGATGTTGATCTGGATATTGGAGAAGGTGAAACCCTCGGCATAATCGGGGAGACAGGGTGCGGTAAAACTATTCTGGGGCTTTCGATATTGCGTTTGCTTTCCGAGAACACGAAAGTAGAAGGCAGGATTTTATACAAGGGAGAAGATTTGCTCAAACTTAGCGAGGATGAGATGAGGAAGATAAGGGGAAAGGAGATTGCTATGATATTCCAGAATCCACTATCGTCTATGAATCCGGTTCTTACTATAGGAACACAGGTTGCCGAACCTGTAGAATTGCATCAACACCTGGATAATCAAAATGCAAAAGAAAAGGTAATCGAGATGTTAAAATCTGTACGGATTCCGTTGCCTTCTAAAAGAGTGAATGAATATCCTCATGAGTTTAGCGGAGGGATGAGGCAGAGAGCGATGATCGCAATGGGATTGATCTGTATGCCCTCACTTATCATCGCAGATGAGCCAACCACCGGACTGGATGTCACGATACAGGCGCAGATAGTGGAATTGATGAAAGAAGTATTGAAGGACTCAGGGACTTCTATGCTGCTCATCACGCACGATCTCGGTGTAGCAGCCGAGCTATGTGATTACATTGCTGTGATGTATCCGGGTGAGATCGTGGAATATGCAGATGTCAGGAATATATTCAAAAACCCAAAACACCCGTATACCAGGGGTTTTCTTGATTCTCTTCCGGGCAGGGGCTTGAAACCGATACCAGGTATAAGCCCAAGTTTGATCAATATTCCTGAAGGATGTAAGTTCCATCCTAGATGTTCGTATGCAACCGGAAGATGTAAGAAAGAGAGGCCGCAGATGAAAAAAGTTGGAGAAAAACACTTTGTGAGGTGTTTTTTGTATGATTGAAGTCACAAATTTGAAAAAATATTTTTCAAACGGGATGTTTGGCAGAAAATCTGTTAAAGCCGTTGATGGTATTGATTTCAAGATTCAAAAAGGAGAGACTCTTGGCCTGGTCGGTGAGAGTGGGTGTGGAAAGACAACTGTTGGCAGGTTGATTCTTAGACTTATCGAACCTACCGAAGGGAGGGTAATTTTTGATAACCTGGATTTATTTGAATTAAGTAAAAAGAACCTGAAAAAACTGCGGCCCAGGATGCAGATCATCTTCCAGAACCCTGACGCATCCCTGAATCCGAGAATGCGTATTGGAGATTGCATTGCAGAGCCACTGAAATTGTATAAGAAGGTCAGCAAAGAACAAAGGAATGAAAAGATCATGGAACTGATAGAGACGGTCGGGTTAAATCCTGAACATGTGAACCGTTATCCTCATGAACTTAGCGGAGGGCAGAATCAGCGCGCTGTTATTGCAAGGATCCTGGCAATAAATCCTGAGTTTATTGTTGCTGATGAGCCGACCTCGGCACTGGATGTGAATGTCCAGGCGCAAATACTCTATCTATTAAGAGATGTGAAAAAGAAATTCGGACTAACCTGTCTATTCATCTCCCACGATCTGGAAGTAGTAAAAATCATGACAGACCGGGTCGCTGTGATGTATCTCGGAAAACTGGTTGAAATAGGGAAGACAAACGAGATATTTAACGATGCCAGGCATCCATACACAAAAGCGCTGCTGTCTGCAATACCTGTTGCTGACCCAGAGGTCAAACGGAAGAGGATCATACTGGAAGGTGAGATGCCGAATCCGATGGATCCACCGTCAGGATGCAGATTCCACACCAGATGCCAGTACAGCGAAAGAATATGCGAGACCGAAGAGCCCGTTATGGTGGAGGTTGGAAATCAGCACCATGCAGCTTGTCACTTAAATCGTTGATCTTACACTTAAGTTCCCACTAAATCAGGTATAATCACTCCTGTTGTTAGTGGTCGATATGGAACAGGAAATACCAATAATGTACGACCAGTATCCTGGAAGTATTGTGAATGTATTAACCTTAAAATTGCGTTTTTCACATAAAATATAAAATATGTAGCAAATTATATGAATAAAATATAAATATTTAATACTTTTCAGATATTTTGATGTTACTATTATGTCCAAAATTACAAAAATCGTTTTAATCTCAACTCTTACGACCACGAAACCGATCGTTGATGCATTGAACGCAATAAAAAAAGAACACGGCGATCTCATAGACCTTAAACTCTATTATCCTCATGAGATCGATGAGGAGCTTATTGACGTGACGCTCCTTAAGAATGATCTGCGCACTGCCGACATTGTTTTAATTGATATTCGCGGGGGAGGGAGGGCCTCGACCCTTACTGCAGATACCATCCGTGACCTTGATAATACCGTAATATCTCTCATAGGCTCTTTTGAACTTATGCCACTTACACGTATAGGCTCCTTTTCAATGAAAAAAATGTTTGAAAAAAAGAAGGAGGGTTCAAAGTTTGATTTTGAAAAGATCCGGAAGATCATGGATGGTATAGAAAAAATAGGAAACACCGTTCCTGTCGGGAAACTCAAACACATGCGTAATTATATATGGGCAGTGAAATACTGGGCAAACGGCGGGACTTACAATATAAAAAATCTTTTGTTGATGCTTACAAAGGAATATGGTGGTCAGAAAGTGCTGCCTGATCCAAAACCGCCTTTTATATTTCCAGAGCACGGCATCCGTGTACATGGAAGCGATGACGTATTTGATTATCTACCTGATTACCTGGATAAATCCGGTTTTGATGAACATAAACCAACGATCGGGCTTCTCTATCATGGCGGCATGCATTATGATCAAACAATACATGTCACGAAAGCATTCCTTGACCGGATGGGCGGAGAAGTGAATATGATCCCGGTATTTGCCGGGACATCGGATACACTGGAAGCGATGGAAAAATTCTTTATGCGGAACGGGGAAGCAGTAGTCGATGCTGTGGTAAACTTTCGCTGGTTCAGGCTGAACGGAGGGCCTTTTGGCGGCGATCCAAAACCCACGTTAAAACTTCTTCAAAAAATGAATGTTCCTGTTTTTGCGCCTGCACCGATGTATATGCGGGAAGTGGAAAAGTGGAAGGAGTCGGGAACAGGCCTCTCACCAATTGAGATAATTACTGCCGTGGTGCTGCCTGAACTGGACGGGTGCATTGAACCGATCCCCTCCTGCGGACTGGATGATCTAAAAGCGGCAGAAGGTTCTGAACTGCGGATCAAAGAAGTGACCGCAATCGAGGATAGGATCGACCGGATTGCAGGGCGCATTAACAAATGGCTGAAGCTGCAGCAAAAACCAAACAATGAAAAGAAGATCGCATTTATCCTGTATGATTATCCGCCGGGTGAAGACAATCTTGGAAGCGCTGCATATCTCGATACGTTCGAAAGCATGAAAATACTGCTGGAGAGGATGAAGGATGAGGGGTACAGCGTCGATTGTGAAAAAATATCAAATGAAAAGATACATGAATATTTCTTAAACGTCGGAATTGTCAACTCGGGCAACTGGACCGCAGTGGAAAAAACAGCACGTAACGCTTTTACTATGGGTAATGATGCATATAAACCGTGTTTCGGTAAATTATCTGCCGCACAGCGGGATCTGATGATGGGTGAATGGGGCAATCCGCCTGGCGGGGTTATGACCTTTAAGCAGGATTTCCTGATCCCAGCTGTGGAGTTCGGCAACGTTCTGGTCGGATTTCAGCCATCGAGGGGAATACATGAGAATCCTGGAAAGGCATACCATGACAAAACAATCCCGCCGCATCACCAGTACATCGCATTCTACCGCTGGCTGGAGGATGTATGGGGTGCAGATGCTGTGGTACATGTGGGAACACACGGAACGCTGGAGTTTGCAAAGGGAAAGGAGGTCGGCATGTCAGGAGAATGCTTCCCTGATGTCCTTATCGGTGACCTTCCGCATCTGTATATCTACCATGTCGTCAATGCATCTGAGGCCATGATCGCAAAAAGACGGAGTTATGCTACTATTGTGAACTATAATTCACCGTCGTTTGCAGCGTCTGAGCTGTATGAAGGATATGCAGTGCTTGAGGACCTGATCCATGAGTACAATGAAGCGCTGATACATGATCCGCTTCGTGCCGGTAGGGTCAGGGAAAAGATCGTTTCAATGGCAAACGAGCTGAATTTTGGGGAAACCGGTGAGGAGGCTGATGTGGATGTCATTTATGATGAACTCTTTGAAATTAAGCGTTCTATAATTCCAAAGGGGCTTCACATAATCGGAAGGAATTATACAGAGGAGGAGATGCTGGATTTTGTGACATTTATCCTGCGATATGACCGCGAAGATGCAAGCTCCCTGACAAGGATACTTACTGAATCAAAGGGCACAGATTATGATCTTGCCCTGAAAAATCCGCATGGAACAGATGAAGCAACCGGACAAACATATTCCCAGATACTGGGCAAAGCAGAGGAGGAAGCAAAACAACTTGTTGCACGATTGCTTCATGAAGGGGAGGGAATGCTTTTAGATATCAAGGATGAACGTCTTGTCCGTACCCTGGGGTTCGGTCTTTCGGTCAGCAGGAATTGCGATAACAGGGCAGAGATTGAAAATCTCCTAAGAGGACTGAATGGGGGGTACATCACACCCAATATCGGAGGAGACCCGATCCGCACGCCCGAGGTGCTGCCAACCGGACAGAATACCTTCCAGTTCGACCCGAGACTGGTGCCAAGCGACGCCGCATACGAGCGCGGTGCAGAGATTGCCGAAAACACCATACAGCATTATTACAAAAAATACGGAAAATACCCGAGAAGCTCGGCAGTGGTACTGTGGGGATTCGAGACCACAAAAACAAGAGGTGAAACGGTAGGCCAGATATTTTCATACATCGGCGTAAAGGTGGTCAGGAAGAGTGGGGCCTGGGAACCAAAACTTGAGGTGATACCCCTTGAAGAGATGGGCAGGCCGCGTATCGATTGTGTTGTTAATGTATGCGGATTCTTCAGGGACATGTTCCCGAACGTGATGGTGCTTATAGACAGGGCTTTTAACCTGGTTGCATCCCTTGATGAACCTTTGGAGATGAACTATGTGAAGGAACATTCGGCAGAGGCCTTCAGTGAGCTGAAGGCTGTGGAGGGGGACGAGACAACTGCCAGGAAACTTGCAAATGCAAGGATATTCGGCCCGCCTGCCGGGACATACGGCACAAACGTCATCAGCCTGATCGAGACATCCAACTGGACAGAGGAAACCCAGCTTGCGGATGCCTATATAAGCTCAATGAACCATGTATACGCCGAAAATATCCACGCAGGGGATGCGGATGAAACGTACAGGAAGGTTCTTTCCAATGTGGATGTGGTCTCGCAGGTAAGGGACAGCCATGACTACGAGATCGTGGACCTGGACCACTACTACGAGTTCTTCGGGGGTCTGTCCAAAGCAGTTGAGATCGTGCGCGGAGTAAAACCCGAAATGCTCATCACAGACACCACAAAGGAACTCATCAAAACAGAGGATATCGGGGATGTGATAACCCGCGGCACGCGGACAAGGCTGCTGAACCCGAAATGGATCGACGCTCTGCTTGAGCATGATTTTCACGGCGCCCAAAAGATAGCTGACAGGGTGGAGTATATGGTGGGTCTGGCTGCCACGACCAATTCCGTAGATAACTGGATATGGTCATCCATTGCAGAGCGCTACATATTTGATGATGAGATGCGCCATCGTTTGACAGAGAATAACAGGTTCGCTTCCGCAGAGATCATCAAACGGTTGATGGAGGCCAGTAAGCGCGACTACTGGGACGCTACAGAGGAAGAAATTGAGAAACTGAAAAACGCTTATCTGGAGATCGAAGGTGATATTGAGGAAAAGCTGTAACGGTAGTTAACAGAAAAATTAAGAATATTTTTTAAAAAAAGAAAAAGAGATAGAAGAATTTTAATCTTCTATCTTCTTTATACTAACGATCTTCGTCCAGTACAGTGAACTTAATGTTTATTGTCTGGGTTACTCCTTCTTTGGATGTCATTGTCAGAGGTATGTTGACTATTGTTAAACCATCATCTGTTCCTGTTTCATAGTTGCTGAGTGACATTATGGTCACAAAGAGGTATGTTGATACTGTTTGCGCCTCATTGGGATTGAGAGTATCCGCTACTTTGTAAACCGGGTTATGGAATTGTTCAAGTTTTTCTGTTCCATGGAAATATTGATCTTCCATGCTGCCAATAGCTGGACCATTAGGGTATGCATATGCTTCTCCTGCAGCATAATTACAGGTCATCCAGCCATATTCTGTATTATTCTTATCTTTGGCAAATGCCACATATGAAGAATCCGGAGTGTATAACCTTATCACGCCCAGTGCTCCATCGACTGTTGCAATTCTTGGTGGGGATATGTCGCTCTCATCGTAACCTCTACTGTTTGGATCATCCGGTACTGCTCCAGTCAGTCCAACAAAATCTACCATGGTTTCATTAGATCTATTTAGCAAAATTCCATGATGCTTTTTTCCTCCGAAGTAATAGGTGAATCCATCGGTAGTATTTTCGTAAACTTGATCCGTATTGTTATTGATAAATCCTACGAACATCGTATCATCTCCGTTAAGCAGTCGATAGTCAGAGTCAGAGTCAAGATGCAGCCACATATGTCCATGCAAATTGCCATCAGTAACCTCTATTTTTCCAGCTTTGAGCTTCACGTCAGTCAATTCTGTACTTGATGAAATGGTTACAGGTATCTCTAAGATAAATCTCTCGTCATGCAATCCGAGTCCGTCCAGTCCATTTGGTCCGAACCTCACAGTAGAATAGTTTTGAGCATACCAGATACCGGCATTTTCGGAATTATACAATAATTCCTCAGTAGCATTATCTTCATCAGGATATAGTTTGAAATTTTCATTAATCTCCGAACTCATTATTACGATCGCACTTCCTATTGACATGGTTCTCATACTACCCATTGCTGACGCACCCACTTCTTCCTGTGCACCTTCCTGGAATTCATCCCACCAGAAGTACAGCATGGCACCGGCAGCCACAGCCACGACCAGTATCATAATCGTGGCAATGATCGGGCTTATAGCTTCGGTGTCGTTCCAGAAATGTTTAATTTTGTCTACAATCTTTTTATTACTCATTTATTCTTTACCTCCGAGTATAATATTACATTTGGAAATATTCGTATGAATTAACATTACATATACTTTTT